>MDTA01104835.1_pt1 | contig 27728 bp, 28 predicted proteins | sample 811151 | NCBI WGS metagenome assembly MDTA01 (sample SAMN05326648, study PRJNA326480) | marine metagenome | isolation source: seawater | place: Indian Ocean: South | collected 2010 | reverse complement strand
CCTGATATTCTTTATCAGTGAGAGTTTGAGCTGGAGCAACAGTAATCGAATCACCTGTATGAACACCCATTGGATCAATATTTTCTATCGAACAAATAATTATACAATTATCATTTTTATCTCTAACTACCTCCATCTCATATTCTTTCCATCCAATTACAGACTCCTCTATCAGGACCTCGGTTGTGGGTGACAAATCAAGACCACGTTTGACGATTTCCTCAAAATCTTGGATATTATACGCAATACCTCCACCTGTGCCACCAAGTGTAAATGAAGGTCTGACGAGGACAGGAAATCCAATTTCCTGTTGATGAATCTTTGCCTCATCATAACTATGTGCTATATAAGCATGAGGTGTTTCTAGGCCAATTTCTGTCATTGCATTTTTAAACAATTCACGATCCTCAGCCATATCTATAGAAGCTATGCTAGCGCCAATTATTTGCACGTTATATTTCTGAAGTATTTTATGTCTGTTTAAATCAAGAGTGGTATTTAAGGCAGTTTGCCCTCCCATAGTAGGTAGAATGGCATCAGGTTTCTCTTTTATAATTATCTTTTCAATATTTCTCCAATGAATTGGTTCTATGTACACTTTATCGGCCATTTCCGGATCAGTCATTATCGTTGCTGGATTAGAATTTACAAGTATCACTCTTAACCCTTCTTCTTTTAGCGCTTTACATGCCTGAACCCCAGAGTAGTCAAATTCGCATGCCTGTCCTATAATAATGGGGCCTGCACCTATTATTAATACACTTGTTAATTCCTTATTAATTGGCATGCTTATCACTCATAAACGCAAAAAATTTATCGAATATGCTTTTAATGTCATGCGGACCTGGACTAGCTTCCGGATGCCCTTGAAAGCCATATGCATTATTTGATGTAATTTCGAACCCCTGTAAAGACTGATCAAATAATGACTTATGTGTAATTGTTATGTCTTTTGGTAGTGTTGTAGCATCAACCTCAAAACCATGATTCTGACTCGTTATAAGAACCTTATTGGAGCGTAAGTCTAGGACTGGATGGTTAGCGCCATGGTGGCCAAATTTCATTTTTTTCGTCTTTGCCCCGAGTGATAGAGCAAGCAATTGGAAGCCTAGACAGATACCAAACATTGGAATCTTTTTGTCTAATAGATTCTTAATATTATCTATGGCGTAATCACATGCTTGTGGATCTCCAGGTCCATTCGAAAGGAAAACACCATCAGGCTTTAAGTCTAATACTTTTTCGATTGGATAATCTGCTGGAATTACTGTGAGTTTACAGCCTTTGTTTTTAAGTATGCGCAAAATATTGTGCTTAACACCAAAATCGTATACAACTACTTTGTAATTTTGTTCCACATTTTGAATCTTCTCATTGTAAATATTTTGCAGTGAATCTCTCCATTCATATACTTTTTTTGTCGTAACTTTTATTGCTAAATCTTTATTAACTAAGCCATCAAAATTAAGCAATTTACTTTTTGCTTCTTCTATTTCAGATTTGCCTGCTAAGATACATCCATTCATAGCTCCATTTTGTCTAATTTTTTTCGTCAACATGCGCGTATCAATACCAGATATTGCAACTACTCTATGTTTAATCAGAAAATCCCTCAGGCTTGACTGACTTCTCCAACTACTTACCTCATGTTCTTTATCTCTGAAAATTAAGCCAGATGCATGTATAGATTGCGATTCAAAATCTTCATCATTTATGCCTGTGTTACCGATATGAGGGTTAGTGAAAGTTATTATTTGGCTGTGATATGACGGATCTGTAGCTATCTCTTGGTAACCTGTCATTGATGTATTAAAAACAACCTCACCGACTGCTACTCCATCATTGCCTGCTGAACCTCCATAAAGACAGGTACCATCTTCTAGTAGCAATAATGCATCATGTTTTTCCAAAATTTACTTTCGTGTATAAAAGAAAAGATGGCTCATGAAGAGTCATCTTATGTTGTTTATTTCTAGGTTCCATCTAAAACTATATATTACTTCTTTCTACTCCTTCTGTCTAACACTTAATACAAAATTATATAAATCTTTCTTTGAGAGATCACAAAACAAGAGTAAAATATCTACAATCTCTTTAGTAGTATATGATTTACTTAATTTCGAAATCTGGCTAGTTAATTTTGTTAATTCTATTGATTCCTTCTTTGCAACCCCGATAATTATTGTGAACTCACCAGAAAATTTGATATTGTCCAAATTCTCGACAAGGTGATTAACAGGTCCATAAATGATTTCTTCATGTATTTTGGTAAGTTCACGAAATATACAAACAGGTGTTGCTTTGCCACAAATTTTATTAACTTGAAGCAGTAAACGACTAAGTCTAGTTTTATTTTCAAAAATTATAACGGGTATTTCTGAGTTTTTAATTTGAATCAGCTTTTTTTCAAGATCATTTATTTTTTTTGGAAGAAAACCTAAAAAAGTAAATGTGTTTATTGGTATAGGTGAAATTGAGAGCGCTGATGTTACAGAGCTAGGGCCTGGAACTGGTAAGACGGAAAAGTCATCGTTTTGATGTCTTAAAAGTGCAAATCCAGGATCCGATATTGAGGGAGTGCCTGCATCTGATACAAGAACAATTTGTTTTCCACTTTTTAAATCATTAATTATGGAGCTATGTTTTAATTTTTCATTTTTTTTATTAAAAGTAATAATTTTTTTCTTTAAATTATAATGATTCAAAAGTTTACTTGTACGCTCAGAACTTTCTGCAAGAATATAATCGCAAGATTCGATGGTCTTAATTGCACGATAAGTGATATCACCTAGATTTCCTATTGGAGTAGCAACTATAAATAACTTTCCGGACATAAGACTGAGGTATAATGTTTATGCGTTGTAGGCTATAATGTACCACAATAAGTGAATGATAAACAGATAATGGATAAATTAAGTATAATCAATTCGAACTTCACCCAAAATAAAGAAATAATTGAGGAAACTGTTAAAACTAATTTGAGTGACATCGAGAAAGCTACAGATATGTTAATTGAAATGCTGGAGAATAACGGAAAACTCTTAACATGCGGCAACGGTGGCTCCTCGGGAGATGCTCAACACATTTCATCTGAGTTTATAAACAGATTTGAGATTGAAAGAAAAGAGTTGCCTGCTATTTCACTAAATTCAGATACAGCAATATTAACCTCAATTGCTAACGATTATGACTATAAACATATTTTTGCAAAGCAAATTAATGCGCTTGGTAACAAAGAAGATATTCTAATGACTTTTACCACTAGTGGGAACTCAAGTAATATTATCGAAGCTATTAATTCTGCCAAGTCAAGAAAAATGAGGACAATCCTAATTTCTGGCAATGAAGGCGGGAAGGCTAGTTCTCTGCTAAGTAATTCTGATTGTAGTATTATTATACCGTCTGATAGGACTAGCAGGATACAAGAGATGCATTTGATTATTATTCATGCGATGTGTGAATGTCTTGACGTTTACGCTAAGGATAAAATTTAAATATCTTTCTCTGTCTCACTAAGACTTGCCTGAAATGATTCCCTGTTAAAAATTCTATCTGAATATTTATCAATAATACTTTTATTCTTGTCTAATTGAATATCTAAGCATTTCACACGCCATAAGAGAGGAGCTAAACTACAATCTACTAAACCAAAATCCTCGCTCATGAAGAAATTGTCAGATATTAGTGGGACGATTTCTAAAAAATATGATTTAATCTTTTCAACAAATAAATCATCAATTGTTCCGTTGTTATAGGAATCATTGAATTCTGGATACCACTGATGCTCAATCCTGTCTAAAGCAAGTCTAAATTTAGCTCTAGCTACTGGGTCGACTGGCAATAGTGGAGGATGAGGGAACCTCTCGTCTAGATATTCTATAATTACTCTAGAATTCTGAAGCACAAGCTCTCTGTCAACTAAAGTTGGGAAATCATCATAAGGGCTTATGGACTTAATCTCTTCTGAAATATTACTGATATCAATTTCATGCAATTCAGCAGAAATTTCCTTTTCTTTGATAACAAGCCTTGTTCTATGACTGTGTAAACAATCGGGAAGTGAGAATAATAAAATTGCGGATCTTCGATTAGCGAGTGATGTCATGTATTACTTTACGTCCTTCCAATACTCAACTTTTAACAAATAGGCTAAAGTTGAGAATATCAATAGGAATAGTATAACCCAAAAACCAATACGATATCTATCTAACTGCGCAGGTTCTGATACGTATGTTAGGAAATTTACTAAATCAGTTATGGATGATTTATACTCATCGTATGACATTGACCCTGATGATGTGTATTTGAAATCAGTTAAATTAGAGTCAGTTGGTTCCTTAACTCCCTCCATGTACCACAGAACATGTGGCATATTGACATTAGGATATAATTTATTGTTAGCTCCAAATGGCCTACTTTCATCTTTATAAAACGAGAGCAGGAAAGTATATATCCAATCAGACCCTCGTGAACGGGCTGTTAGAGTTAAATCTGGTGGCATAACACCAAAAGCTTCTTTTGAATGTGTTTTGTTTACTGCATTTAGTATCAACGAACCTATCTTGGTCCTCTCTCCATTGAGATCAGTAGTGAAAATAAGGTTTTTTTCAATTGTTTTAGGGTCAAGATTAAGATGATCGGTGAATTTTACATATCTTTGATACTTTAAAGTATGACAACCAGAACAATTATTCATATAAATTTGGGCTCCTCTTTGTAATGATTGTTTATTGGTCAAATCAATTAAAACTTTTTCAAGAGGCGTGCCACTCCCTGCCGCATGGATGTTTGTAACAAAACACAAAGTAAGTATCGATAAAATTAATCTACTCATGCATGATTACCCGTTTAGGTACTTTGCTTGTCTGTTCACTTGGACTTAAGAAATAAAGAGCAACAAAGAAGCCAAAATAAACTAAAGTAAAGAATCGACCGACCCATGTTAAGACCGGGGTAGCTGGATTCATACCTATCACACCTAAACCAATGAAACTTATTACAAAAGAGGCTAACAGAATTTTGTAAGTTGACGATCTGTACCTGAAAGATTTTACTTTACATCTATCTATCCAAGGCAAGAGGAATAATACAAATATTGCTAAACCCATCGCAAGGACTCCTCCAAACTTATCAGGAATCGCGCGGAGAATTGCATAAAAAGGTGTGAAGTACCATACAGGCACAATATGCTCGGGTGTTTTAAGTGGATCTGCTGGAACAAAATTATCTTTTTCAAGAAAATAACCACCAAATTCTGGTAAAAAGAAAACAACAAATGTGAAGATAACCAAAAATACAGATAATCCGAAAACATCTTTCACTGTATAATAGGGGTGAAATGGAATGCCGTCTAAAGGCTTACCAGAATCATCTTTGTTATCTTTAATTTCGATACCATCAGGGTTGTTTGATCCAGTAGTGTGAAGCGCAGCTAAATGCAAGTAAATGAGCGCAAATAGCAGGAGAGGAAGTGCAATAACATGGAACGCAAAAAACCTATTGAGTGTTGCATCAGAAATTACGTAGTCACCTCTAATCCAAAGTGCAAGTGACTCTCCAACAAAGGGAATCGCGCCAAAGAGTGAAATTATGACTTGAGCTCCCCAATACGACATTTGTCCCCATGGTAATAAATAACCCATGAAAGCTTCAGCCATTAAGAGTACAAAAATCAACATACCAAATATCCAAAGTAACTCCCTAGGATTTTTGTATGAGCCGTACAACATCGCACGGAACATATGTAAGTAAATTATAATAAAGAAAAATGACGCTCCAGTTGAATGCATATATCTAATTAGCCATCCCCACTCGACATCTCTCATAATGTACTCAACAGAGGCAAAAGCCTGATCAGCATCAGGTTTATAGTTAATAGTTAAAAATATACCGGTAACTATTTGGAGAATAAAAACAAATATTGCTAATGCTCCAAAGAAATAAAAAAAATTAAAGTTTTTTGGAGCGTAATATTGTGACAAGTGATTTCTCACAAAATTACTTACTGGTAATCTTCTATCTATCCATGAAATAAACTTACTCATTAGGCATTTTCTCCATCTTCACCAACAATTATTCTTGTATCAGAAGCAAAATAATAAGGCGGAACCTCAAGATTATAAGGCGCTGGGACACCCTTATGAACCCTTCCAGACAAATCAAACTTTGAACCATGACAAGGACAGAAAAATCCGCCCGTCCAATCTAAACCAAGTTCTTTTGATTTTGGATTGGGTTTATAGAGTGGCGAACACCCTAAGTGAGTGCAAACGCCTAGTAACACGAGATACTCTGGGTTTATAGATCTATATTTATTCTGAGTATACGTTGGTTGATGCTCTTCCATAGACTTGGGGTCTCTTAGTACGTCGTCATCTTCAAGTGTATCGTCAATCATTTTTTTTGTTCTTCTAACTACCCATACAGGTTTACCTCTCCATTCTACAACTTTATAAGATCCAGGCTGAAGTGATGAAACATCAATTTCAATTGGCGCACCTGCAGACTTTGCTCTCTCGCTAGGGGACATAGAGGACAGAAAGGGAATCAACGCAAAAAGACCACCAACTCCCCCCATTACTTGAGTCATGTTGGTTAGAAATTTTCTTCTGTTAGAAGTAGTAGGCTGAGTACTCGCAGTTTGATTATCTTGATCTGATTGAATATTAAAAGACTTTTTCTTTTCAACTTTAACTGCTTGAATATCAATACCCTGTAATACCTCCTTCCGAAGTGAAGCATGCAGTTCCCTGGCATGTGCTAAATTTATTTGCTGAAAATCTCCAATTGTATAAATTTTTTCTTTACGGACGTTATTTGTGTGAATGTGATATCTGTATTGCCAAGACTTTTTACCTGAGCTTGATATCCACAGAAAAAGCCCATCACCTAGTGCGACCCTATAATGATGATCTTTAGGTTGTAAGGCCAGAATGTCTTTATCTGTTAGTGTACTCATTTCTCCCTACCAACTAGCACTCTATTATGTAACCAATTATAAGGTTGTGGGTAATAATTGGGTAATGCTAAACGTCCACTTATTGTGTGGGTAATGAGTTCCGTTACCCACAAAATATGTTACTAGAATAGCCCCAAGCTAGCTGTGAGTCAAGTGATAACTGGCTTATAGAGGATTTTTATAACAGATTATCTGTTCATGTACTATAATATCGCAATGAATTAGTAAAATATGGTGTTAATCTGTGAAAGAATTAAGAAATTATGTAATCACCGGCATTTTAATAGGGGGCTTTCTTTACTTTCTTGGTCCGAATATGTTCAGTAACAACGTTCTAATCAACCAAGTAAGTCCTGAATCAACATTATATTCGAAGAACGTGAGCTATCACGATACAGTAAAAAAAGTAAATAAATCTGTGGTTTCCATCTACACGAAGAAAACCCTTAATAAAAATATTTTTTTCATAGATCCAAATGAACGAAGGTTAAAGAGAAGAGATTTAGTCCCGACGGGCCAAGGTTCCGGCATAGTAGTAAGTTCACAAGGTCACATACTCACAAATTTTCATGTGATTGCTGGCTCGAATGAGATACTCGTAAGAGATTATGCGGGTAATGATCACTCAACATCAGTGGTTGGAATTGACCCTTTTACTGATCTCGCAGTTTTAGAGATTGAGGGTAGTTTAAACCCAATTACTTTCGGAGAAATTGATAATGTTAGAGTTGGAGATGTGTCACTTGCAATTGGAAATCCACTAGGAGTTGGTCAAACTATCACACTCGGAATTGTATCTGCTACAGATAAAGAGCTCTCGCCAGAAGGTTACTCATATCAGAGATACGTACAAACAGATGCTGCAATTAATCCTGGTAATTCAGGTGGTGCACTTGTCAATACTAATGGTGAATTAATTGGAATAAATACGAGTATAGTATCTAAGGGTGGTGGGTCAGATGGTATTGGATTCGCGATTCCTGTCGATATAGCAAAATACGTTCTGACACAAATTTTGGAATTCGGAGAGGTAATCAGAGGATTTGTTGGCATCGTGGCTGATCCGAATTTTAGAGGAAATGGTATCATGATTTCCGCTTTGTACGAAAACGGGCCTGCTCAAACCTCTGGGATTAAACCAAGAGATATTATAAAAAAAGTTAATGGCATCAAAGTAGATAAAATAAAAGAGATGCAAAATATAATAGGCAAATCTCAACCAGGAGATTTAGTTGAGTTTGAAGTGCAAAGGAATAGTGATAGATATACAGTAAATGTTGAAGTGCAAAAAATGCCTACTAATTAGATTTGCTTCTGTATTTTGCTGATTTAGCGTGCGCATCGAGTCCTTCTGCAGTTGCAATAGAAAATGCTATGTGACTCAATTGATGTGCTAATTTTTTCGATAATTTAATTAAACTCGACCTCTTCTGAAAGTCATATACACCGAGAGGAGAGGAAAAACGAGCAGAACCGGATGTTGGTAGTACATGGTTTGGTCCTGCACAGTAGTCTCCAAAAACTTCAGGACTATTCTCGCCTAAAAAAATCGCTCCAGCATTTCTAACTTTATTAAGAATTTTACTAGATGTCTTATTCATGATTTCTAAGTGCTCTGGTGCAATTTTATTTATCAGATCTGCTGTTTCAGAATCACTCCTAGTTTTAATGAGCATTCCTCTTTTTAAGAAAGATTTACGAATAATATCCTCTCTTGTCATATCACTAATTAGTCTATTCATTGATGCTTTTATCATGTCTAATGCTCGTGCACTCTTAGAAATTAAAATCGGTTGAGCTAACTCGTCATGCTCCGCCTGTGAGAAAAGATCCATCGCAACTATGTCAGGGTTATTAGTTTGGTCTGCGATAACAACTACTTCTGAGGGACCAGCTATATTATCGATTCCAACGTTACCAAAGACAACCTTTTTTGCAATGCTGACATAGATATTGCCTGGACCAACAATCTTCTCCACGCCTGAGATAGTCTCGGTCCCATATGCGAGCGCAGCGATGGCGTGTGCTCCTCCCATCTTATAAATTTCATCGACTCTACACAAATCTGCAGCAACTATAGCTAGTGCATGATCTTTAATCTCTTTAATAGGTGAGCACATAATAATTTTTTCAACTCCAGCCACTCTGGCAGGTATAGCATTCATCAGAACAGTTGAAGGATATGATGCTTTACCTCCTGGCACGTATATACCGACTGATTCAATCGCAGTAACCTTCTCTCCCAAAATACTGCCTTGTTCATTATAACTCCAGCTTGATGACAATTGTTTTTTTGAGAATTTCTTAATTCTTGATATTGCTTTTTTTAAATTTGCAATTTCTGTTTGTGAAACTAAAGAATAAGAATTCTTTATTTCATTTTTAGTAACCTTCAGCTTACTAGCATTACTAACGAAAAATTTATCAAAATTATTAACATATTTTAGTAAAGATTTATTACCATATTTTTTAATATTATTAATAATCTTATTAACTTCTTTTTCGACCTTTGTATTTACACTCTCATTTATTCGTAGTCGTTTATTAAATTTCTGATTGAATGCCTTATCTGTTGTACTTAAAGATACTGTTTGAATTTTTTTCGTCATTTCATCGATTCCATGGCTTGATTCAAATCTCTGACAAGTTTCTCAGTCTCCTCCCAACCAATGCATGCGTCAGTGACACTCTGACCATATATTAAGTCTGGTTTATTATTAATATCTTGCTTACCCTCTACTAGATTACTTTCAAGCATAATGCCTCCTATCGATGACTCTGCATTTTTTAATTGTTCTATCACATCATAGACGACAATTTTTTGTTTAGAAAAATCTTTTTGACTATTTGAGTGGCTAGCATCTATTACTATACAGTTATGCAATTTATTATCTATGAGCGCCTGGCTAACCTTCTTTACATCAGAAGATTTGTAATTAGCATTTTTACCTCCACGGAGAATCACATGACAATCACTATTCCCTTTAGTTGCAAAGATAGCAGACTTACCCTCCTTTGTTACAGATAAAAAATTATGTGCTTTACTAGCAGCATTAATGGCATCAATTGCTATTTGTATCCCACCATCAGTACCATTTTTAAATCCTACAGGGCAAGATAATCCGGAAGCAAGTTCACGGTGACTTTGACTTTCTGTTGTTCTTGCTCCTATTGCACCCCAGCTAATTAAATCAGCAATATATTGAGGACTTATCAAATCGAGGTACTCGTGACCCGCAGGCATACCCATCTCGGCAAGTTCCAATAGTAGTTTCCTGGCAATTTTAATGCCTTTGTTAATGTTAAAACTGTTGTCAAGATCAGGATCATTGATAAGACCTTTCCAACCAATAACAGTTCTTGGTTTTTCAAAATAAACTCTCATTACGATTAAGATATTTTTTGATACCTCATTTTTTAATTTCATTAGACGAGTCGCGTACTCTATTGCTGCATCAACATCATGTATAGAGCAAGGACCAACAACCACTAACATCCTTTTATCTTGTTTTGTAATAATTTTTACAATTTCCCTTCTTGCACTTAAGACTGTGTTAATAGCTTCATCTGACATCGGTATTTCTTTTATTACAGAAATTGGCTCAATCAGTTCTTTCATCGAAGCGATTTTTAAATCATCGGTTTTCTTATTTATTGTCATTTTGAAGAAATCCTATTTACCAGTTTATCAATTTGATTTTTTTTAATTTTGTATGAGCTTTTGTTTACTATCAAGTGAGATGATATATTTTCGATTAAACATATTTCCTCTAATCCATTTTCTTTAAGAGTCTTTCCTGTATCTACTAAATCAACAATAGCATCTGATAGGTTTAACACAGCAGCTAGTTCCATCGATCCATATAGTTTTAATATCGAACATGGAATTCCCTTTGATAAGAAAAAATCCTGAGTAAGGCTAGGATATTTTGTTGCTATTTTCATATTACTCACAAGTTTTTTATTCTGTTTTCCCGCTACAACTAATTTACATGATGCTATCTTCAAATCTTTGAGATAAAAATAATTATCAACATCTGATTCTAGTAAAGTATCTTTGCCTACGATACCAAGATCAACTTTACCTGATTCTATATATAGTGGTACATCACTAGCTCTAACAATTATTATTTCCAAATTTTCATAATTAGTTTTGAAAACAAGTTTTCTGGAATCACTAGGTGATATGTTGCACTCAATTTCATTTTTTTTGAGTAACATTAAAGCTTCATCCATAATTCTTCCTTTTGAAATTGCTAAAAATATTTTTTTCATGATTTCTCTACATCGGTACCCTTAAAATATCGGCACCAAGTTGTCTTAACTTTTCTTCTATACAATCGTATCCTCTATCTATGTGATATATTCTCTCTACTTCTGTAGTCCCCTTAGCTGCTAAGCCTGCCAAGATTAAGCTTGCGGAAGCTCTTAAATCAGTTGCCATAACTGGTGCACCCACAAGAGCATCAGTACCTCTTACAATTGCAGAGTTTTTCTCCAGAGTAATATCTGCTCCCATTCTAGTCATTTCTTGAACATGCATAAAGCGATTTTCAAAAATATTTTCTTTAATAGTGCTTACACCATTAGCAATCGTACTTAGGGCGGTTAATTGAGCTTGCATGTCAGTAGGAAAATGCGGGTAAGGACCCGTCTCAATCTTAACAGGTTTTGGCCTCTGTTGTTTCATATCAATGCTAATAGTATTGTCAGTATATGTAATCTCTGCTCCGGCTTCGCGAAGAATTTCAACAATTATTTCAACATGTGAGTAGATAGCATTTTTAAGAGTTATTCTACCTCCTGTTATGGCTGCCGCAACAAGGAATGTCCCCGTTTCTATTCTGTCTGGTAATGCCGTGTATGAGATTCCATTTAATTCATCTACACCATTGATAGTAATTGTGCTTGTTCCATGGCCGGTAATATCTGCACCCATTTTGATGAGAAAATTAGCTAAATCAATTACTTCAGGCTCCATGGCAGCATTTGATATGATAGTAGTCCCCTTAGCCAAACAAGATGCCATAAGTATATTTTCCGTGCCAGTCACAGTAGTTGTAGCAAAATTAATCTCACATCCCTTAAGATAATTGCAATGGGCAGTTATATAACCATTATCTATGGAGATTTCAGCACCCATTTTAGCAAGAGCATCAAGATGCATGCCAACTGGCCTGGTGCCTATAGCACAGCCACCCGGTAAAGAGACTTTGGCGTGACCATAACGAGCTAATAGAGGCCCTAAAACGAGTATTGAGGCTCTCATTGTCTTGACAAGATCATATGGTGCATACAAATTATTGATTGTGGATGGGTCTAGTTCGACACTCATCATTTCATCCATGGATGTGGTACAACCCATTTCTGACAACAATCTTAGTGTAGTTGTTACATCGTGAAGATGGGGGACATTATTGATGGTAACATTTGTCTTTGTGGCCATGACAGAAGCACACAACATAGGCAAAACAGCATTTTTAGCACCAGAAATCGAGACATCGCCAACTAATGTTTTTGCCCCCTTAATAATTAATTTATCCATATTTATCTTTTAAATACTTGCATGATTCGATATTCTAAAATCTTACAGGGAAGAAAGCTATGAAAAATCTTATCTCAGGCCTATATTTTTCTAAAATTGTAAAATTTCCACTTTTTTCAGTTTTATCTTTAACTCTTGTCTTATTACTTGCTTTATATCATATCAAAGACTTTAGATTAGACGCATCTGCAGACTCGCTCATTCTTGAAAGTGACAAAGATCTTATGATTTATAGAGATGTTATGAATAAATATGCTACTGAAGATTTTGTGATACTTACAATAACATCAAAGAATAAAACAATATTCGAAAAAGATAATATTGAAGTTATAAGATTGATTAAAGAAGACTTGAAAGATATGAGAAATGTTTCTTCGGTTAATTCAATCGTTGATGTTCCTTTAATCGAAAGTTCTAATATTCCTATTGCAGAGATGATTGAAAATGTTCCTAATATTTTATCAGATGGTGTAGATCTACAAAAAGCCAAAAAAGAAATATTAGAAAGTCCTGTTTATAGAGATTTGATTATTAGTAGGGATAGTAAAACTTCCGCAATACAAGTTAATATACAAAAGAATGAGGTACTATCAAATCTTGCTTTAGAAAGAGCCAGACTGGTTGCGAAAAAAAACCTAGGGCAATTAGATAATCCCAGTCAAATTCATTTGTCTAAAATACAAGAACAATATGATTTGCTGAAAATAAAGTATGACCATGATATAAGTACACTACTCATGAATATAAGAAATCTCAGAACCACCTACGAAAATAAATATGATCTTGAAATAAAAATAGGCGGAATTCCCATGATAATTGATGACATGATTACATATGTTAGAAATGATTTGATTAACTTCGGAGTAGGTGTATTAATTTTCATTCTTACAACATTAATTGTAATCTTTCGAAGATTACGGTGGGTAGTTTTACCTATACTAAGTTGCATTTTTGCTGTGTCAATAATGATGGGGCTTTTAGGATTTTTAGGATGGAAGGTCACAGTCATATCATCAAATTTTATTTCATTAATGCTCATCCTTACCCTTTCAATGAACATTCATCTCATCGTTCGATACAGACAGCTGAGAGAAAATTTTGATGACCACTTTGAGTTAGTTAAACATACAACATCAAAGATGGTTTGGCCATGTTTATACACAGCTCTAACAACTATAGTAGCCTTTGCTTCTCTGGTACTCAGTGATATAAAACCAGTAATTGATTTCGGCTATATGATGGTGATTGGTCTAATAGTCACATTTCTTATTACATTTATCTTATTGCCATGTCTTATGTTACTCATTGGCCCAGAAGAGAATAATAATTTAGATGGTAATAAGGCTGAATTTAAATTCACCAAGATGTTAGCTGACTTTACGTTAGCTAAAGGTAGTTTAATAAATTTTGTAAGTCTTCTAGTTCTCTTTACAAGTATTTATGGTGCATCACTTCTCAGAGTTGAGAATAGTTTTATTAATTACTTCAAATCAGATACTGAGATTTATAAAGGTATGAAATTAATTGATGAAAAATTAGGTGGCACAACGCCATTAGACATTATTCTCAAATTCTCCGAGGATAACAATCAAAATGAATTAGATGAACTTGATAGTGATTTATTCGATGAGTATGAAAAAACAGATGCGGACTGGTTCACCAAAGAAAAGATTAACCGAATTAAACAAGTTCATGATTATCTAGATTCACAATCAGAAATTGGGAAAGTCTTGTCTTTAGCATCCACAGTAAGAGTGGCTGAGAGGATAAATGATGGAGCAGAACTTAGTAGCTTAGAAATGGGATTGTTGTACAAGAGAGCTCCAGAGAAAGTCAAAAAAATTGCTGTTAAGCCATACATATCAATTGAAAACAATGAGGCTAGGATAAACGTAAGAGTTTTAGACTCTAAAAAAGACCTCCGAAGAAAAGAGCTCATTTACAGAATCAATAGTGACTTAGAGAATAAACTTAATTTAGACCCATCTATGTTCACAGTTACTGGAATACTAATATTGTACAATAATATGTTGCAGAGTTTATTTAATTCACAAATACTATCTTTAGGGTTTGTAATGCTCGGTATTACAATTATGTTTTTAATATTGTTCAAATCAATCACACTCTCATTAATTGGGATAATACCAAACCTTTTGGCTGCAACTTTTGTTCTTGGATTAATGGGTCTTGTCGGTATCCCTCTTGATATGATGACTATAACCGTTGCAGCAATAACGGTAGGAATTGCTGTAGATAATAGTATACATTACATATATAGATTTAGGGAAGAGTTTGAAAAGCTAAGAAATTATGATGAAGCATTAAAAGCATCACATAATAGTATAGGTAGAGCAATTTTCTTTACGAGCATCACCATAATTTTCGGGTTCTCAATACTCGTACTGTCTAACTTCATACCAACGATAATATTTGGAATCTTGACAGGTCTAGCAATGATGATAGCGATGATAGCAGTTTTAACGCTATTACCAAGACTTATACTAGCTATCAAACCATTTTAGCAATTTAGTTAGAATTTAATTGATCAATTAATGACAGTATACCTTTATCAGTCACATGAGCTTTAAAATCAGATCTATAATTCCTTAATAAACTGACTCCATCTATGATTATGTCATATACTTTCCACTGTGAATCTGTTTTTTTCAGTCGGTAACTAACAGGAAGTTCACCTTCATTAAGTAGATAGATTGATTTGACTTTCGCAATGTCTTCTCTCTTACCTGGTGAATAAGGTAAAAATTTAATTTTTTCACCTTCAAAAGCAGTTAGAGATTTCATGTATGTCTTTACCATCAAGTTCTTGAATGCATTCATAAAATCACTTTTCTCTGATATACTAATATTATTCCAGTGCTTCTTTCCAAGTACAATCCTCGACATTAGTTCTATATCTAATTTAGGTATAACAATTTCATTCATTTTCGAGATTAAGTATTTGTCGTCCTTATCTAATTGAGACTTATTATCAGCTATGAAATCCATTACCTCAGCAACGCTTGCTTTTAGAAAATCATCAGGACCATGATTATCTGCCGTTGCAGGAAGTGCGACAAAAGATAAAAAAATGATTATGTATTTAAAAAACCTCATACTTTTATGTATAATATAACTTATATAGAAAATTTCCAGTTACGAGAATGAAATTTACCAAAAGAGGATCTTCCACATCAGCTAAAATTGTACTTAGTGCCATATTAGCACTTATGCTGAATAGTGTTAATATTGCAAAAGCAGATGAAAATGACGATCCATTGGAGCCAATTAACAGGGTAATCTTTGAATTCAATGAAGTAGTAGATGATAATATTCTAGAACCAGTAGCTAAAGGTTATAAATATGTAACTCCTGATCCAGTTGAAAAAGGTATTTCAAATTTTTTCAGTAACTTAGGCGAAATTAATACTATAGCGAATGACTTGCTTCAACTGAAATTTCAACAGGCTGCTAAGGACTCTCTTAGGTTTGTAGTGAATAGTACGATTGGAGTACTTGGCATTTTTGATGTAGCAACGCCTCTAGGATTAAGTAAAAATAAAGAGGATTTTGGACAGACTTTAGGTTTTTGGGGAGTGCCCAATGGTCCTTATTTAGTTTTACCTTTTTTAGGTCCATCATCGTTTAGAGATGCACCTGGAACTTTTGTAGATTATGAAATGTCTCCTATGGAACAATTACATCATGAAGAAAGACAAACCTTAAGACTAATAAATATCATAGAGACTAGGGCCAAATTACTTAGAGCAACAAAGATTCTTGATACTGCCGCGAAAGATAAATATATCTTTATCAGAGAGTCGTATTTACAAAAAAGAGAATCGCTAGTTCGCGATGGAGAGAATGAAGAAGAATTTGAGATTGATGTTTATGGAATAGACGATTAAATCCACATATGTCATATCTAACATACGTTTTATTTATTTTTGGATTAATCCTCATTACATACAGCGCAAATATTTTAGTCAAATATACCGAAAATATTGCTCATGATTTAAATATTTCTTATTTTTTCTCATCCTTAGTATTTATTGGCTTAGCTACATCTTCGCCAGAGATTTTCATTGCCATACTTGCTAGTGTGAATAACAAATCAAATATTGCTATTGGAAATGCTCTGGGTTCCAATATTGCTAACATTGCACTTGTTTTTGCTATTACTTTTTTCTTCATCAAACTAGGTAAAGACTATGCATCTAACATTTTTTCAAAAGACGTAAAAGCTTTTTTTATTTATCTTATCTTAATTTCATTACTGCTCATACCATTATTAAATGATGGACAAATTAATCCTATCGATTCAGTAATATTATTTAGTACTTTTGTATTCTTCCTAGTTGCTCTCAGAAAATTTATTAACATAGAAAATAAAAAGACTCTTTCAACATATCAATCAGATTTAATTAGAAATTTCATAATCGTCTTACTCTCTATTCTAATGCTAATAATTGGTACTCAAATATTTTTAGATAGTTCTGTAATAATCGCTACTTTCTTTGGTGTGCCTAATTATGTAATTGGACTCTCGATGACTGCTATTGGTACGAGTATCCCCGAGTTAGCAGCCTCAATTCAATCAGCTAGAAGAAAAAATATTGATTTTATCATAGGCAATATATTAGGTTCCAACATTTTCAATATTGTACTCGTTCTTGGTCTTGTCGGACTAGTTGACTACAACTCACAGAGTTTTATTGGATATAATGAGTTTATTAGAGATATATCCATGATTATATTAACAACAATATTGCTTATTGTGATGGCAAGGAATTATAATGTGTACTTGAGTAGATGTTTGGGAGTAGTCCTTTTTTCAGGATTTTTAATTTATCAATATAATTTGTACTTATATTAATTATGAAGAAAAATAAAATTAATATCGCAAAAAATATAATCAAATTAGAGAGTGATTCACTCAAGAATATGATCAAGAAAATTAATGCTCATTTTGATAAGGCATGCGATGCAATACTCTCTTGCGAAGGTAAAGTAGTTACAATTGGTCTAGGTAAATCTGGTCATATTGCTGCAAAAGCTTCAGCAACATTATCTAGTACAGGAACTCCCTCGATGTACATACATGGAGCAGATTGTCTACATGGCGACATAGGCGCCATAAAAAGAGAAGATATAATAATTTTTTTCTCTAATTCAGGAGAAACAAAAGAATTACTCAGCATTATCCCGTTGCTAAAAGTTTTAAAAATCAAAATTATTTCAATTACAGGAAATAAACTATCTAGATTAGCGCAAGCTTCTGACTACATACTTGAATGTGGTGTCAAAAAAGAGGCTTGTCCTTTGAACTTGACACCAACATCGAGTGTTATCACAGCAATAAGCATGTCTGACGCACTAGCATTAACATTATTAGAATGCCGAGGATTCACAAGTAAAGATTTTGCTCGATCTCATCCGAATGGTTCATTAGGGAGGAGGTTACTCAAAAAAGTAAGTGATATTATGTCCACGACGAAATTACCGACGGTAAATGTTGATTCAAATTTACATAAGACTATTAAGATAATGACAAAGTTTAATTATGGTATTGCAGTAATACTGGATAAAAATAAAAAAGTAGTTGGGGTTTATACAGATGGTGATTTAAGAAGGACTCTACAAAAATATTCTAATCTAGATGTAATAAAAATTAAAAATGTTATGACGAAAAAACCATTTACAATTTGTAGTGATATATTAGCAGCAGAAGCGTTAAATATCCTTGAAACTAACGATATAACATCACTCCTTATAACTTCAGATACAAATCAACTATCAGGGATTATAACACTCAATGCTATCCTAAGAGCAGGTATAGAGTAATGATTGATAAACCCTATGTAGATACCATGAATAACATTCATGATAATATCATCGATAAAGCAAAAAAGATTGAGTTAGTGCTTTTTGATGTTGATGGAATCCTAACAGACGGTGGCATATACATGTCTAAAGAAGGCCATGAGTCAAAAAGATTTTTTGCCCAAGATGGGCATGGAATAATTTTATTGAAGTCAATCGATATTGAAATTGGTATTATCAGTGGTAGAAAATCGAAGTGCGTTGACGTTCGTGGGAAAGAATTAGGTATAAATAAAATTCTACAAAATTCTAGGGATAAGCTAAAGGATTTTGAAGACTCATTTCTATCTGAGTTTAACTACGAAAATACTTGTTTTGTGGGAGATGACGTGGTTGATGGTAATCTCTTATCAAAAGTGGGTCTTTCTATAACTGTTCCTAACGCAAACTTCAGACTTCTGGAACAATCAATTGATTGGGTAACACCAAGAGCTGGTGGTTATGGTGCAGTCAGAGACGTCTGCGATCTCATATATTACTCAAAAAAATAATCATGCAGCTGCTCATAAAGTCATTTAAAGAAAATAAATACATTTGGGGATTTTTAATCCTATTTGTAATAATTATTTTTGTCGAGTTTAAATTAAAAAATGTATTAGAGCAAGATCTTAATAGAGACATTACAATTACAAATCACTTTCTAAATGACTTTTCAATGGTAGAGACTAATAAAGACGGGGTGCGGGACTGGGAATTAGACGGTGAGAGACTAGAAAAGTATCCACAAAGTGAGAGATCTGAGGTATTTGCTCCAAATATGAGGATTTTCAATGAGGATGAGTCTTATTGGACCATAACCGCAGAACATGCACTTGATCCCGATTCAATATTTGAATCTATTTATCTGACAGGTGATGTTGTATTTCATAAAATCGGAGTTAATAACTCTAACGAAATTATTGTGAATACAGCAAGTGCTATTATTTATCCAAGTAAAGAATTAATAGAGACTGATGAATTTGCTAAGATTACAACGCCTACTTCAGTCACAACTGGCAACGGGGTTGTTGCAAATATTAAAGAAGGGTATGTTGAGATACTATCAAACGCTGAGAGAATATCATCAGAAAACGATAAAACAGAGCAAATATCTGGTGATAGAATGATATATAATCTTAGTAGGAAAACTTGGGTAGTTTCCAAAGAGAAAAACACGAATAAAAAAGATATAACTGAGCGTGTAAAAACTATACTTCGCACGAAAAAAAAGCAATTAACGGAATGACAACACTAAGCTGCATAAATCTAACAAAAGAATACACTGGGAAAAAGGTAGTGAATGATGTATCTGTTAATGTGAATACAGGAAAAGTAGTAGGTTTGCTTGGACCTAATGGTGCTGGAAAAACGACTACGTTCTACATGCTAGTAGGTTTGATAAAATCTGATAGCGGGGAAATAAAAATCGATAATCAAGTCGTAACTTCACTGCCTATGCATACTAGGTCAAATTTAGGCATCAGTTATCTTCCTCAGGAAGCTTCGATTTTCAAAAACTTAACAGTTGAAGAGAATATATTAGCTATTCTTGAAGTTAAAAAAAACCTTTCCAAAAAAGAACAGATTCAAAAACTCAACAATCTAATAGAAATGCTCCAGATAGGTAATATTACAAAAAATAATGGTGCAAGCTTGTCTGGCGGTGAAAGACGAAGAGTTGAAATTGCTAGAGCATTAGCTATTGAACCGAAATTTCTACTATTAGACGAACCTTTTGCAGGAATTGATCCAATATCTGTCATTGAAATACAAAAAATAATAAAATCACTAGCGAAATCAAAAATTGGGGTCCTAATCACCGATCATAATGTTCGTGAGACACTAAAAGTCTGTGATGAATCTTATATTCTTAGTGATGGTAAAGTAATTGCACATGGTAAGCCAAAAGAGATTGTAAAGAATCAGTTGGTTCAAAATGTGTATCTTGGGGATAGTTTTAAGTTGTGAGTACCAAAGTCAAACAATCTATTAATTTAGCAAATAAGGTTGCGATGACGCAACAGATTCAACTTGCTATAAAATTACTTCAACTTAATACTCATGATCTCCAAAAAGAAATAGATGAAAAACTGCTTAGCAATCCATTCTTAGAGAATGAATCGGTACTGAATTATCAGGATTTTCCACAACAGCAGAACTTATCTGTGGTACATAAGAAAAATGACTTCTCTTCTACAAGTACTAATGATGATTTTATTGAGCAAACTCCTGCCAAAAGTCAGTCTTTAAGAGAATACCTTATATGGCAAATCAAAATGTCCACACTTAGTGATGTAGATAAACTAATAGCATTTACAATCATAGAATATATTGATGATAGCGGTTTCTTAACTGTCAGTTTAGACGAAATATTTGTTGAGCTAAATAAAAATGAGGATATAGATTATCAGGAAATATTTGCCGTTCTTCACAAAATCCAACATCTAGACCCTATCGGTGTAGGAGCAAAATCGCTTTGTGATTGTTTACTTATACAATTAGAACATTACCATAAAAATAATAAAAAATATCATGAAGCTAGAAGTATTATTGAAAAATTAGACAATAACTTAAAAACGAAATTGACCAATTTTAAAGTTTTTTCTAATGAGATTCAAAAAATTAAAGAAGAAGATAAAGATGTAGCAAATATCATTATTTCACTTAATCCAAAGCCTGGAAATATAATATCACCTGAGATTCATCAAGAGCATATCACGCCTGATGTAATCATTTACAAAAAAGATGGTGCTTGGACTACTGAATTGAACCCAGAAATTAATCCAAAAATTCGAATTAATAAGACGTATGAGAGTCTTTTATCAAATGTGAAAAATAAAAAAGATATCGAGTACATTAAAATCAATCTTCAAGATGCAAAATTTTTTTTAAAAGCACTTAATAATAGAAACATAACTATCCACAGCGTGGCTAAAGTAATAATGAAAATACAAGAGGATTTTTTAACACATGGTGAGATTGCTCTTAAACCTCTAGTGTTGAGAGATATATCATCTGTACTAAATTTACATGAATCTACCATTTCAAGATCAACAAGCAATAAATTTATTCAAACGCCAAGAGGAGTGTTTGAATTGAAATATTTCTTCTCTTCTGAAATTAATACAGACTATGGTAAAAAATTATCCTCTATAACAATAAAAGAAATGATTAAAAAATTAATTAAAGATGAAGATGCAAGATTTCCAATGAGTGATTCACAGATTTCTAAAAGTTTTTCTCAAAACGGTATAAAAGTTGCTCGTAGAACAATAACAAAATATAGAGAATCGATGGGTATCTCATCATCAACTGATCGGAGAGTTAAATAGTATGAATATCGCAGACTTAATTAATCAAGACTCTATCCTTATCAATATTAAATCAAAGAGTAAAAAAAATATACTCGAAACTATAAGTGATAATTTAGCAAATGGTGATTTAGGTCAAAAGGATACAATATTTGATAAGCTGTATGAACGTGAAAAGCTTGGGACCACCGCATTCGGACAAGGAATTGCTATACCACATGCTAGAATTCCTCATATAAAGACGCCTAAAATCTTATTTATGAAATTATCAGAAGGTATAAATTTTGATGCACTAGACAAAAAGAAGGTTGATTTAATATTTTCTCTTATAGTTCCTGATACAAAAGATGACTCTCATATAGAAATACTCTCTAAAGTTGCATCACTTGTGGATAGCGAGACCTTTGTTAAGAAAATAAGAGATTTATCAGACAAACAAGAAATTCTAGATTTTCTTAAGAATAATCTGCAATCATGACAAAAAATATTAATCGCGTCATTCTCATAACTGGTTTATCAGGTTCTGGGAAAAGTAGCGCACTGCATTCGCTTGAGGATTTAGGTTATTACTGTATTGACAATTTATCACCAGAGATGGTGATTAATACTATAAAATCCTCGCTGAAAAGTGATATTTCGATAGAAAAGATAGCGGTTAGTATAGACATACGTTCGTTGAAAATGGCAAAGGATATAGTTACTGCTATTAACAGTATGTATGATTTTTTCTTAGAAAAAGATATATCCAATACAACTATATATCTACATGCCTCAGTAAAAGTACTTACATCTAGGTTTAATGCAACGAGACGCTTGCATCCCTTGTCATCTGATTCTGTATCATTAAACGAATCAATCAAAAAGGAAATAGATTTTTTGAATTTTCTTAAAGAAAAATCGGACTTAATCATAGATACCGACAAATTAATTCCGTCTAGTCTTAAAAATTCTATCGTAACTTATGTTAAAAGTGTTAGACATAAAAGTGATATACTTATTCAACTTCAGTCTTTTGGATATAAATATGGCATACCTGAAGATAGCGATTTTGTTTTTGATGTGAGGTGTCTTAAAAATCCTTTTTGGGACAAAAAACTTAGAGATTTAGATGGTAAACATAAGAAAATAACAAATTTTCTAGAAGATGACTATCAAACTCCTAAAATGCTCAAGACATTATTATCTTTTTTAAATACATGGATACCAAAAATATTAAAAAGTGACAGAAACTATCTCACAATTTCTATTGGATGCACTGGTGGTCATCATCGCTCAGTATATATTACAGAAAAACTTTATAAATCACTAAAGAGTAAATATAATAAAATTATAATCAAACATAGGGACATAAGTTAATGGTTGGTTTATTATTGCTAACACATAATGATATAGGTTTACAACTATTGTTGGCTGCAAAATCAACATACGGGTCAATACCATTCAGGACAGAAATACTTGCTATTGATCATTACGATAAACCAGCAGATATTAGCAGGTTAGCACAACAATACGTAAAAGTTTTAGATAGTGGGAAAGGCGTCTTAGTTCTTACCGATATGTTTGGATCAACGCCGAGTAACATTGCAAAAGAATTTTGTAATAACAAAGCAGTTAATGTAGTTTCAGGCGTTAACTTATCCATGCTTCTTAATATATTCAACTACCCAAAGTTGTCGCTCAAAGTACTTACAAATAAAGCAATAGAGGGTGGGAAAGATGGGGTAATAATAATAGACTAAAAATGGAGAAAAGAATAACCATTACAAATAAATTAGGTTTGCACGCACGAGCTGCTGCAAAGATTGTCACTTTGACAAATAATTACAAATCTAATATAAAAATTAGAAACGGTAAAAAAATTGCTGATGCTAAAAGCATTATGAAACTCCTTATGCTCTCAGCTCCTAAAGGGACAGAGATAACTGTTATCGCTAATGGAGATGATGAATCGAACGCAATAAAGAGTTTAGTTAATCTCATTAAGAATAAATTTGACGAAAATGAATAATCGTACACCTATTATTATAAAAGGATTGACTGTGTCAAAAGGCATAGTCATAGCAAAGTGTAAAAGGTACCAACATGGTCAAAATGATTATCAGAAAAAATTTATTAACAAAAAAGAAGTACTTAAAGAAACAAAAAAATTTAATAAATCTGTAGAAATAACCCTCAAAGAAATTAACACTATAAAAAATAAACTAAAACCAAGTCTGAAGAATAATGTTGGTATATTTCTTGATACACATATACATCTCATTAATGATAGATCTTTTTTAAATAGCATACGTAAAAATATTGAAAAGAAGTTCTACTGTGCTGAATGGGCAATACACGATGAATTTCAATCTATTAAATCCTCATTTGCTGAGATGAGAGATACATATATCAAACAGAGAATCGAAGATATTAAACATGTGGTAAATTTACTTATAAAGAATATTAAGCATACGAAAAAAAGTAAGGATAATATTTTAACCGATATAAAGAATGCAATACTCGTTACGGATGATCTGAGTCCTGCGGATGTTTTAATTGCACACCAATCGAAATGCAGTGGTTTGATTTCCGAATTTGGAGGTACATCTTCACATAGCTCAATCTTGTCTAGGGGTCTAGAAATACCTTCAATTGTCGGATTAAAAAATGCACTCAATGCAATCAAAGATCAGGATTTAGTTGTTCTTGATGGCAATAATGGAATTGTAATTGTAAATCCTGATAGATTATGCATCAGTTATTATAGAGATATAAAGAAAGAGGATAATAATCGAAAAATATTATTATCTAAGATAATGGAAAAAAATTGTGTTAGTAAAGATAAGCAGAAAATCGAGGTTATGGCAAACCTAGAGCTTCCCCAGGAAATGAAAATTATAAAAGGAAAAAATCTTGATGGCATTGGTTTATTCAGAACTGAATATCTCTATACAGATAGAACCGACATTCCAACTGAGGCAGAACAAGTTAAAGATTATAAAAAAATCGTTCGAAGCTTAAAAGGAAAACCGGTTATATTTAGAACACTTGACATTGGGTCAGACAAAGAGGTACCTGAAAACATTCAAACCGGATCCATTGCAAGAAATCCAGCGCTAGGACTTCGAGGGATTAGATACAGCCTAAGTAACCATGAAATATTTTTAAATCAAGTCAGAGCTATATTAAGGGCAGGATACCATGGTGACGTTAAAATAATGTTACCAATGATTACTACTTTATCTGAGATAAAGAAAGCCAGAGATCTAATTGAGCTTGCTAAAAATCAATTGAGAAAACGTAGAACACTTTTCAGTGACAAAGTAAAAATAGGTATTATGATAGAGGTTCCAGCATCTGCAGTGTTATCATCACGCCTAGCTGAGTTTGTTGATTTTTTATCAATTGGTACCAATGATCTTGTTCAGTATACACTCGCAATTGATAGGGTCGATGATGAAGTGAACTATTTATATGATCCTTTCAACTCAGCTGTGTTAACACTTATTAGAAATGTTATTAAAAGTGGTGTTGAACATAAAGTTGACGTCTCGCTTTGTGGAGAAATGGCTGGGGATAAACAATTCACTAGACTCCTATTAGGTATGGGCTTAAAATCTTTTAGTATGCATCCTAGCGCAATTCCTGAGGTTAAAAAAGTCATTGTAGAATCTAATATAAAGAAACTAACTAAATTAGCCTCAGAAATAATAAAATGTGTAGATAATAAGGAAAAACAAAAGCTTATCGAAAAAATTAATGACGAATCAATTACGCATTGACCTCTTTTAAAAATTCTAACAAAGCTTGTGTAGTATATAGACGATTATGTGACTGCTCCCAAACACGACTATTTAGCCCATCAATTACTTCGGATGTCACCTCTTCATCTCTGTGAGCTGGCAAACAATGGAGAAATATTGCATCCTTATTTGCTTTATCCATCATATTTTGATTAATTTGATACCCCTTGAAAAGCACTTTTCTTCTCTCATGATCTTCTTCGTCACCCATGCTAGTCCATACATCTGTAGTCACTAAATCTGAATTTTCTACTGCCTTACCTGGAAGATCACACAATTCCACGGTATCAGATGAAGAATTAAGCACAGATGCATCTGGTTCGAAACCATTAGGTGTTGCAATTTTTAGATTGAATCTAAGTATTTTTGATGCATTGATGTAGGAATTACACATATTGCACCCATCACCAACCCATGAAAAAGTTTTACCCTCAAACTCCCCTTTTTCCTCATAAAAAGTTAGCATATCTGCTAGAAGCTGACATGGATGAAATTTTTGAGTAAGTGCATTAATTACAGGAATAGAGGATACTTCACAAAGATCTAGTAATTCACTGTGTTCATGGGTTCTTATTGCTATAAAATCTACCATACCTGATAACACTCTACCTGTATCTTTTATTGATTCCCCTCTAGCAATCTGTGATGTTAAATGAGAAATATAAACCGCATTCCCACCTAATTTGTTTATAGCAGTCTCCATGGATACTCTTGTCCGTGTAGAGTTTTTTTTGAATATAAGCGCTAATGTTTTTTTTGATAGTGAATTTGGCAGCTGATTATCGTGTGACAGCTGCTTTAGTTCTGATGATCTATCAAGTATTCTTAAAAATTCTTTTCTATTTATATCTAAAAGAGATTTGAAATGCCTAGTACCCATATTAATCTATTATTCTATCTAATATCTTGATTATATCATGGACTTGATTTTTATTTATAATAAGTGGAGGAAGCATTCTAATTATATTTCCTTTGGTTATATTAATAATTAGACCATTTTCAAGAAAAGTATTACCAAGTTTAGTGCAATCATTTTTTAATTCAATGCCTATCATTAAGCCTTTACATCTAATATCAATAATTGATTTCTTTGTCGATAATTTAGATTCTAATTCCTTGCTAAATAAATTACCCATTTCTCTAGCATTAGCGCAAATCTGTTGATCTCGCATAATATCTAAAACTTTTAATCCAACGCTACAAGATAAAAAATTACCACCGAAAGTTGATCCGTGTGATCCTGGTATCAAAATATCAGATGCGCTTGTGGAAGCAAGACAAGCACCAATTGGAACGCCGTTCCCGAGCGCTTTCGCAATTGTTATTACATCTGGAATAATATTCTCGTGCTGATGCGCGAACCACTTACCTGTCCTACAAAATCCCGATTGAACCTCATCAATCATTAGAAGTATGTTTCTCTCATGTGTTATCGCTCTGAGTTCATATAGATAACCATGATCTGGAATTATTATACCACCTTCACCTTGAATAGGCTCTAATAGAATTGCGACAATATCATCATGCTCTTCTAGAGCTTTTTTAACAGATTCAATATCATTAAATGGAACCCTGACAAAACCATCTACGAGAGGGGTAAACCCAACATGAGATTTTGGACTTCCTGTCGCTGATAACGCTGCCATCGTTCTTCCATGGAAGCTATTTTCCATTACCAAAATTTTTGGAGAATAAATGTTTCTGTCATTGCCAAACTTTCTTGCGATTTTTATTGATGCTTCTACAGCCTCTGCACCAGAGTTACAAAAAAATGCTGTAGACATTCCGCTTAATTGACATAGTCTTTTAGCAAGTTCTTGCTGAGGTTTAATATGAAAAGCATTAGACGTATGGATAAGTGAAGTACTTTGTGATTTCAATACTTCGGTAATTTCTTTATTAGAATGACCAAGACTGGTCACTGCTAATCCGCAAAGAGCATCAATGTATTTTTTATCCTTTTCATCATATAAATAAATCCCCTCTCCTCTTTTAAAAGATACAGGCTTCCGATTATATGTTTTCATTAGATAGTCTTTCATACAGAATACTCGAGCAAAACAATATATTAATATAAATCTACAATATTGCTAATAATATATGGAATTATTAATATTATCGTAATGATTTAACTTTTAGTCATTGTCATATTATTATCTCACTAATACCCTAAAAAAACCCTTGATTTATTATGCATAAGTGTTTATTTATAGGGCATAATGTGTCAAAATTGACCAGTAAATATTAAAATTACAAATGGGGAGTGAAATGTT
>MDTA01130389.1_pt1 | contig 27743 bp, 29 predicted proteins | sample 811151 | NCBI WGS metagenome assembly MDTA01 (sample SAMN05326648, study PRJNA326480) | marine metagenome | isolation source: seawater | place: Indian Ocean: South | collected 2010 | reverse complement strand
ATGCCAATCAAATACTTTAACCTTTTCCCCGCTCATAGATAAATCTTTGTAGTGAGCAAAAAAGTTTTTAGATATTTTTAAAAAAGTTTCTTCTAGGTCTGTAAGCTTTGTATATTTTCGAGTATAGAAATTGGGTACTGCAATTATTTTATAATCTTTAGCTCCCTCATCTTCCATATCAAGATAGCCCAAGGGCTTTGCTTCTACCAAGGTAGCCCGTTTGATAGGCTCAGGGCTAACAACTAAGATATCAAGGGGATCTCCGTCATCGCAAAGAGTGCCTGGAACAAATCCATAACTAGCAGGGTAAACCATTGCAGAAGCTAAGCAGCGATCATATATGAACGCGCCAAGATCTCCGTTGTATTCATATTTATTCTTTGACCCTTCCTCAATTTCAATAATGGCGTTAACAATTCGAGGAGATTTTTCATGAATAGGAATATCGTATAGGTTCATTTAATTCCGGTTAATTCAGAAGATGACCTTATTTTATCGCCCAAGCCATCAATGATTTTAGTGCCGTTTTCTTTACAAATTGAAGATTCTGGAATCTCAGAGTTGCTTCTATCTCCACCATTAGCAAAAGCATCAGGTTTTATTAAATCAAGCGTCTTGCACACAGTCTTGTCTTCATCAATAGACATAATAGCTTCATCGACGCCTTTGATTTGAGAAACGATTGCGAGCCTATCATCTTCACACATAAAAGATTTACCCTTCTTTAGGGCCGCTTGCTTGTCGTTATTAACGATAACAATTAAATATTTGCCAAGTTCTTTGGCTAATTTTATATACTCCAAATGGCCGATATGAATTGGATCAAAATATCCGCTAATTGCAATACGATCTACTTTATTGATATCCTGCATAAATATATGTACACAGGCATACAAAACATAGAATATTTTATTCTAAAAAAACTAAGGGTGTTCAAATAGGGTCAACAACAATAAAACCCCGTCCTAGAACATCTCTAGACTCTATGCCCCTTAGTCTGTTAGTAAACCAAGTCTTGAAAGGTGGCCTTTTTTCCCAGAAATGACATTATATCTTACGCCAAAAATCTCACCTATTTCGTGGGCGGTCTTGCCTTCTTTGTAGAGATTAGCTATTTTGATTGCATCTTCTTCAGAAAACTTATGTTTTTTAGTAGGCTTTACTAAGCAAAAGCTTAATTTGTTGCGGTTACAAAAAGATAAAATTTGATAAGGATTATATTTACCGTTTTCAAAAATCTTGGCAACTTCTTTGTTGTTATATCTGAGAGCATTGGCCAAAAGAAATCTTTTTAACGAAATTTTATCTTTTTTGGTTATAGGATGATGCTCAACAATATCAGTAAAAAAATCATTAATAGCAGCATTACCTTCAGAAACCTTACTACTGTTGTCATCATTTAAAAAATCAGAAGAAAAGTGAGATTTAATTTTGTCAAATAAGTTAATAGCAGTATGAGAAACAGCTTGCCTAGTTACATTTAGCTTTTTAGAGATTTGTTCGTGCGTCATCCCGACCTCTAAGCAAGAAAGTATTTTCAATTCAGCGTCAGTTAAAATATGACAATATTCCTTAATAACATGAAGTAAAGTTGTGAATTTAGTATTAGAATCAAAAGCCTCAAAGCCTTCGTCCTCATAGCCTTCGGTCTCTATAGTGAACTCAAAAGAAGTTTTAGGGCCTTCATCGGTGGTTATAAGGTTATCCGTTCGCTGAGTAACATATTTGTCGTTATTTTCTTTGGAGTGACTCCATCCTATAATGTTCCTACAGTATACATAGGCTATTTTTTTGAAGGCATTTATATCAAAATTACCATCGTAACCATAAAGAATATCATCACGCTTTTTAACAAGCATTAAATTTGCTCGACTTGCTATCTCGTCAATATCAAGATGATGATTATTGTATCGAAATTTACCAATAATTCTTCTTATGTCTTCTTGGAAATTCTGAAGACAATCATTGAAAAAATCTGTTTTAGAATGGGGTGGGCGAATGGTCTCACTCATAGATACTTTTTGCAAATAGACGAGTTAGGATATTCATTAGCCCAATCGACAATATGTTTGGTATGATACATAGTTTTAGCCAAGTAAGAAACCTTCCACCCTAAATATTCAGCAGCTTTGTTGCGTTTATTATTGCAAGCTTCCAAAGCTTCCTTGATTAAAGGAATTTGCTTATTAAGCCTTTCTTCTCTGGATTTTTTTTGACGCTCTCTAGCCTTAGCGATCCCAATGTCCCTCTTTTTAGCTTGTTCTGGAGTTAAATTAAATGGGATCTCTCCATTATCCATTCTCTTTTTCATAGCTTTTTTTGAGCTTCAGACATAACTTTAGGGTCTGGCTTTCTAGCGTTTTCAAAAGGGTTAGGTTTTGGATATTCTTCATCCCAATTAATCTCAGGAAATCTAGACATTAATTTATAAAGTTTGTTCCTAGAAATGTTTAAGATTTTAGCCGCATTTTGTCTTACATTTTTAGCCCTAATTAAAGCATTAATTATTTCTTTTCTAGTGTTATCTCTGCAAACTTTGTCCCAAGGGATCCATTTGCCTTTAAAAACCATATGAGAGCGTTGGTTTATTGGGAGAATTTTTCCTTTTCTATTAATTGTAGACCAATTTTTCTCTCCAGATTGAAAACCAATAGTTTTAAGGTGTTCATGATCAGTTTCATTAAAACGATTGCTTTTGTTAGGATCACGAGAGACATGATGCTTAAAGAGAGTATTATTTCCATTAGGAAAAGAAGCCTTTCGTATTAAGTCCCACTGCGTGACTCCTAGACGATTCCTGCCTTGACTCTTATAATTCTTATGAAGCAAAAACCCATGAACAGCTTTAATTTTTATAGAAGGATCATCTTCTCGCAAACGCTTTAGTAATATCTCTTTTGCAAAAGCGTAAGACTTTGCTTTAATAAAAGTCTTAAAGTCTTTTTCTGAGCCATCGGAATATTTTTCTGTATAATTAATATTCCAATACTGATGGACTTGGTAGACTTTTCTCCTAGCTCTATATTGCTTATTTCTTTTTCGCTTATCCATAATAGACCGACATTATATAATATCAGCTTTAAAAAGTCAAGCCTTAAAGTAAAAACTAATGAACAGGACTGCTAGAGGGACGCTTTTGGTTTGGGTTTAAATAATAGTAATAATTCCAAGCAGTCAAAGATTTTTGCAGTTCTTGTATGGCGACATCTTGATCTAAAACTAATTCTTTAAGCCTTTGGTTTTGCTTATAAAGATCGTAACAAAAAAATCCCAAGATAAAAATTAGAAAATAACATATATTACGATAATCCACAATATAGATTAAACATAATTACTTCCATTTGCAGTAATTAGGGTCTTCAGCCCTTTTTCTGCGCATATAATCTCTTTTTTGCGCCCTACGCTTCTCAAGATTATCTTTATCATATTTTTTCTGAGCTTTCTCTTGGGCTTTCTTACCCTTGTCTGTCTTAGAATATTTCTTTTGCGGTGAATCACTCATATATAGTCCACTATAAGTCAGTGTGCTTGCGGAAATTTTTTTTAATAATTGGGTTTAGGTATGTAGTGCAATCATCTAGATTTTCAGCTCCAAAAGAAGGCCACATGACATGAAGATCAACTAATGGTTTTATTAAAGATGATTGTGTATGCTCATCAGAATTTGCGGGGCCAAAACCTTCTCGCGTAACTTGAACAATAAGACCTCCTAAAGATTTTACCCATTCGGCCTCATTTCTAAATCGCACATCAGTAATAAAAATAAAATTTTTGTCTGAAGGGGGGTGATTTTCTGATATAGAAGATTCTACTTTTTTTATCCAACAAAACGGGTCTAGTTTTCTTCTTATGTCTGTACCATATGTAACTAAAAAGGGGCGAATCAACTCTTTCTGCTCAGGCTCTTCAGTAAAAGCAGATATATTCAAATTAGATTGTAAAAAAGTATCGCACTCCTCCTTTAACGCATCAGCAAAAGCATATCTATAACATTTTGCGCGGTTTAAAGCTTTAGAGCTATATTGATAAAAAGTATCCTTGCCTGATCGGGCAAAGCCTGTAACGCCTATTATATTATTCTTCATCTAAATCAAAATCTGCTTCAAAATTACCATGATTTACAAGCTCTTGAATTTTTTCTTGTAATGCGCCAATCATTGTAATGGTATTAATGTCAAACTCATCGATGTATCTATATACTAGATTGTCTAAGTCAAAACGAAAAGCATCAGTTTGCTCATCATAATCTTTTGGGCCATCAGTGTAAAAATCATCATCGTCCATAATTTATTATAATATCTAGTCCACTATAATTCAAATCACTCTTCGGAAAATTTTTTTAATTTTTAAATCCTAGCATTTAATAGGTCATTAAAAGATTTTGAGATATTATCGGGCGTTAAATCTCTAGCGGGTAGTTTATTCCAGCCTTTAAACAAATATCCATCAACATCCTCTTTTCCTTTTGAAAAAGAATGTATCCTTTTAATGTAGCTTACATCTAATGCTTCCGCATATGAGGAGCAATGATAAAAATGATACTTACTATGATTCGGGCAAAGAATAAACAAATACATGTCCTCCTCTAAAATTTTTGGCCATTTTTTCCAGCGTAAATGGAAAGCGTTCTTTCGGGGAAGAGAGCAACCCCAATTGTCAACTGAAAGCTCAATTAGCCTAGTTCCTAAAACAAAATCAGCAGAAGAATTTATGTTTCGACCTTTTTGAAACGAATAGTCATAATCACAACCAGACTTCTTTACCCCAAATTTACTACCAAACTTATTAAAAATAAAATATTCAAGAATCCATCCGAATAGTAAATCAAAAGCAAATTTACAAGGATGCCTATCCTGTAGGTTGGAATTTTTGGAAATTGATTGATTTATGAAGTCGATGGACTCATTGGTGTGACAATTGAAGAAAACAGCCGCAAAAATAAATTTAAAATTCTTACAATCCCCTTCTTTTGATAAAAATTTACGGAAATCTTCTTCTAGATCAAATTTATCGATAAAACTCCATACAGTGTTAAATTTTTTAACATCTTCTGGGTCGACCAAATATTCAGATGATCGATTTTTAAATAAACAACTAAGAGCTGGCTTAAATTTATCTAAATCAACTATATTAGGTTTGAATTGTGCCATTAAAATCAAAATCTAATTGACGAAGCCTGTCAGTTCTTTGCTTTAAGGAACTGAGTATGTCTGATTGCGATGCTTGTGCCTTAATTTGATTTTTAAGCTCAGCGTTCTCTTTTCTTAATAAATTATTCTCTTTCTCGCAAACCTCAAGTTTGCAAATTATTTTATCAAGATCTGCAAAGTAGGATTCATTTAATTCATGACCCTCAACAATTTCATTCGGAGACTGATTGACAGATGCCTTAGGTAGTGTTTGTAGTATGGCCAAAGCCATCTTCGGGAGGAATAGCTCACCTAAAACCTTTCTTATGAAGGTCGGGGAATAGTCATACGCAAAGTTCCCGATGACTTTTTGATTTTTTTGCGCATCAATACTAGAATGAGAAAACTTGTCAAGTAGGTCAGGAGGCAATCCGCATATAGCAAGAGTCTCTCTTATGCTTAAAACTCTGGCGTTAGAGTATGTGCCATCTCCGTTGTCTCTGCCAGGGTGGACATTGTTTTGACTCGAGATTGAGCCATTAGTCATAGTTACTGTTGGCGCAGGCTTGTCCCAGTTCATTCTTTTGTAGGTAGTAGTAAAGCCGTAGATCTCTCTTTTTAAGGTAGAACCTTCTGGTATTTCCACTTTTAGCTTGTCCTTGCCGTCGATATTTACTTTAGTAAATGGACAATCGGTCACAGAGCCATCTTTATCAATTAATATAGGTTTATTAGTGTGCCAACCTTCATCCCCATTTGTCATATTTATATATTCCACGCGAGGAGAACCACTACCCAATGGGTTTAGTATTTCGTCAGAAGGATAATGCGATCCAATATTAAAATAAGCACTTTTACCTGTAGATGTATGTTTCATCCAGTCAACATGGCTGGAATTGTTTGTTGTCGTAAAATGCCAAGGTATCGAGGTCGATCCATCGCTAGACTAAAAACTAGGAAAAAGATCTTCTTTATCTATGCAATTTCTTAGCGTTGTTTCCTCTTGGCGGGGTGGGAACTTCCAATTGCAGTCCTTGGAGATAAGAGTAATAGATCTTTTGCGGCATTGAGGTGTTCCGAAATCTTTGCCGTTCAAAATTTCCGAATCGCAGCAAAATCCATCTGGCGTTTGATCATTAATAAAGTCTAGAATATTTATTTGTCCATCAGGATTTTCATCGTCGATATAGTCTTTGTGTTTAATTACGGATTTAGCAAAAGCAGTAACATTCTCAATCAACATAAACTCAGGGTTGATTAAATTGAAAATTTCCATTGCGTGGATAATTAAAGTATTTCTTGGGTCATTGGCTTTCTTTTTACTAGCATTAGCTAAGCTGAAGCCTTGACATGGAGGAGTTGCCACTATTACATCTATAGGCCCATGTTTTTCACACGCACTAACAATGCTATCTTTGATAGACTGGCTAGTGATGTCCCCAGTAATCATTTCTGTCTCGGGATGGAACTCTCTATAAAGAGAAGCCCGATCCTCTTCTAGCTCATTGGCAACTACGACTTCGAATCCATTTTCACGAAAATAATGCTCGCCAAAGCCAACATTGCTAAACAAGGATAATATTTTGTATTTCATATATAAAAAAATAAAAAGGGGGACGAGTGATTATACTCGTCCCCCTCAGTTAAGTCAAGCTTAAAATGAATTACTTTTCATTTTGCTTGTTAAGCAAGCCAACAAGCAAGACTAAGGTAATGAGGCCAGCAAGACTAGCTTCAGGGCCAACAAAGCCATTAACAATACCTTGAATATTGCCGATGACATTCATTCCAGCTGCTTCGCCAAAGACTACCTGTGCAAGCACAAGCAATCCGACGATTGACGTTAGTAAGGTAAAAAGGCTACCGATGGCACCTTTTACTGTTTCTGTGATCTTATCCATAATATTTAATGTTAGGGATTATTAAAACTTAAATGTCAAAGATGTACCTAGCACAACTTCATCATCAGTGTTGTCAGCATCAACATAATCGATAGACAAACCTAAGGAAGCACTATCAGAGAGAGACTTTGACGCATCAGCACCCAAGATATAGTAGTCTACATCTGAAGTAGCAGTCAACTCAGTATTACCAAAAGAAGCACCAAGGCTTAAGTCGGCAAGCTCAGTCTCAACCCCGTAAGATACACCGACTTCAAAAGTATAAAGAGAATCATCAAGATCTCTAAATACAGCAACAGACGGAGACAATGGCAAACCTAAAGAGAAGCGAGCCTCAACTTCAGACAATGCGCTACCTGGAACATCTTCAAAATGATTGATGCCCACATAAGCAGATAAAAGTTCGTCTGCGAAAGACTTACCAAGACCTGCTCCCATATGGTAGCTGTCGTTTCCTGTATCTACTGCATGGTTGGAGCAGACATGAAGGCTAGCTTCAAAACTAGCTAAAGAGTGTCCCAAACGCAAAGATGTCTGTACAGACTCTTCAGCTTTCTGGGATCCTCGATAGAAGAAATCGGAAGCGTAGCCAACACTGGCAGAATTTCCCGCAATAGCGGCGTTAGTAATAAGCCCGAAGGCTAGCAATGTAGATATGATTTTAGTTTTCATATATATTTGTGTTAAAAATTATGTTATCCTGATTTCTTTCCACGCAACAAGATTACTCTTTACTTGATCTCTGATGTGCCTTTGTCTTGAGTTTAGCTGGCTTTTGCCGCTTTTTACCTCAATCAACGTAATTTCGTCGTCGGCGAAAGAAATATAATCAATAGGCTTACCAAGGAATACGCAATTTTCTGGATCAAAATCAAACTGATCTAGAAATGGCGCAAGGGTTTCTGCGATATGTCCAAGTCGGACTTCGCTGCTTTTCTTTTGTGAGGTGATTTTCTTTTTGTCATCTATAATAGATTCTAATTCAGACTCAAGATCTTTTATTTGTTTATTAAGATTTTTTTCTGTCTCTTTTAGTATTGATTCTAAATTACACTTGTCTGAATCTAATTTAGCATTTTTTTCTGTAAGTATATTAATACCCCTAATGAGTTTTTCAATTTTTTCTTGATTTATTTTTGTGTTTAAAGCTTCGCGTTCAAGAAGTTGTTCGATTTCGCTAGGCTTAGAATCTTTCTTTTTTTTATCTTGAAAGTAATAGTTATAGGCTATAAATCCTACGAACGCCACGAAGGCGACAGATAAAAAAATGTCCAAAACTACTTTTTTGTTATCGAAACAATGCGGTCATGCCTAAATGAACGCACTTGCTTTCTTGCAAAGCAGTATGCCTTGAATCCAGCATTATCCCTTGACTCATCTCTGTTACCAAAGGATTTATATAGGTCAATATCGCCTACCATATAAGTTTTTGTCTTTCCGTCACTACATTTATAAACGATATAGTATCGACTAGTACTAAAATTACGTTTAAGTTGTTGGGAAAAACTATTTAATTTATTAATCAATGTCTTTATCATTAGGCTGATTTCCGAGGTCAATACCCCTAGATTCACAATAAGCAACACTATAACCTGCTTTAAAAGAAAATTTATCTATAAAAAGACAGAATGCGAAGACTAGTAAACCTTTCCATATTTCTAGATTAGAATTTAAGAATAATGTACCAAGTATTATAACATAAGGGCAAAACTTATTCAAGCAATAATTAATGACATGCATTTTACTTTCCACTGCTACCAAACCCTCCACTACTTCTTTGCGTTAAAGATAATTCCTTGGCTTCAATAAGCTCAACAGATGGCAATTTAATAAAAACAACTTGGCCAACTTTATCGCCAACTTGATAGGCAGTATTAGAATCATCTATAGAAAATCTAAGCTTAATTTCCCCCCTATAGCCACTATCAATAACTCCCACTGAGTTACGCAAGAAATGTTTTGTGTTAGATATACTAGATCTTGGGAAGACTAATCCTACATACCCCTTAGGAATTTCAAGGGCAACACCAGTGCAGATTTCTATATAAACACCTGCAGAACCTGATGGATAAGTAACTGAAATAGCTTTAAGATCAAACCCAGCATCGCCTTCGTTTGCTCTCTCTGGAGCTGACGCAGTAGGGTGCAACAACTTATATTTAAACTTCATATTAATAAATTTTTTGAGGCAAAGAAGTCATAACAATTTCAACCGAAGAGGCTGTATCCCATTCTTTAACCATGTATTCAAGCGCATATGCTCTTTCCTCTGCTTCATGTTTAATTTTATAGTTAGTGTCTTCGACCCTGCGGTTATTTCTAGTTACAACGTAAAAGGTATCTTTACCTTTAATTAAATTTCGTCTAGTAGTTCTCATAATTAAGAATGAAGTATACCATATAGAATAAAAATCGTCAAGCTTTTTTTTCTAAAATATAAAAAATGAATGTAATATAGAGAGTATGAAGAGAAAAATTCTTATCATGGGTCTACCAGGTTCTGGCAAGACCACTTTAGCAGAAAAGTTAGTACCTAGGCTTAACGCGGTATGGTTTAATGCGGACGCAGTAAGACAGGAGATACATAAGGATCTCGGTTTTTCTGAAGAAGATAGAATTGAACACGCTAGAAGAATGGGTAAGCTCGCTGACTGGGCAGCTCTTGGCGGCGGGTATGTAGTATCTGACTTTTGCTGCCCAACAGAAGAAGCCAGAGAAGCATTTAATCCAGATTTTGTCATTTGGGTAGACAGAATAAAAGAAGGAAGATACGAAGATACCAATAAATTATTCGAAGACCCGACAAAAGATAAAAGGTGGGACGATAAAGATTTAATCTTAAGGGATGGAACCCCTGATGAATGGTGCGAAAAAGCATTAGAAAACATTTATTCTACAGAAAAATGGGACAATCAAGCTCCTACGGCACTATTGATAGGGAGATACCAGCCTTTTCATGTCGGGCATAAGACACTTGTAGCAGAAGCAGTAAAAAGAACAGGTCAATGCTGTATAGCACTTAGAGATGTAGCAGGTATTGATGACTCAAACCCATATAATTTTGAAAAAGTAAAAGCAGAAATTCATGCAGCTTGCTTGGAGTTCGGTAATAAAATAAAAGTAGTTGAGCTGCCTAATATTACAGATGTATTTTACGGAAGAGGCGTCGGTTATAATATTGAACAGCTTGAGCTGAGCAAAGAATTACAGGCAGTTTCAGCCACAAAAATTAGGGCTGGAGAAATAGGGCAGGATGGAAAACCTCTAGGTAAAAGACCAGAATAATGAAAGAAGAATTATATAATATGCTAAAGGATTCTGCCCAAGCAGACAAGTCAAAGGCATTACTGTCTTTGAAGCTTTTAGGCGAAGAGTCAGTAGGAATAGGAGATCACTCAACAAAAGATTTCTACGACAATGCTGAAGAAGCATTGAAAATGCTATGCGACGCAGAGGATAGACTTTCTGTATTAGAAAAGTTTTTCTTAAAAAATTAAGAAAATAAATCTAAAATCGGAGGCTCTCCGTTAGAGACTTTAAAAGGTCTTCCGCTTGGAGAGTATGTAATCTTTTCTATACTGAGACCCATGGCATAAGCTATGGTTGCATTAACAGAAGGAACATCTACGCCGTTCTCTTCAACGTAGTGGGCTCTTTCATCTGATTTGCCGTAAACAAACCCTTCTTTTACTCCACCCCCCGCAAAAAGTACACTGAATGCTGATGGGTGATGGTCTCGACCTACCCGACCAGCCTTAACTTCTGGTGTTCGACCAAATTCACTAGCCACAACAACCATGGTATCAGCAAGCATGCCACGCATATTCAAGTCTTCAAGCAAAGAACTTAAGCCTGAATCTAAGACTGCCCCTCTAGTTTCCATATTACCAAAAACATCATTATGCATGTCCCAGCCACCATAAGAAACCTCAACGAACCTAACCTTGTTTTCAATTAACCTTCTTGCAAGTAAGCATCCTTGTCCGAAATTATCACGACCATACTTATCTCTTAAGGAATCAGGTTCTTTGCTTAAATCAAACGCCTCAAGGTCTTTGCTCTTCATTAACCCAATAGCATTGTCGTATAAATCACTATATGCTCTAACTTGTTTTTGAGGAAACTCCAGAGAAAAAGAATTGTTTAAAGACTTAGATGCCTCTAAGCGTTTATTATACATAGTGTTTTCTACATAGCCTGATTTCTTAACATTTTGTATACCAGCATTAGGGTTTCCTAGAGGAAGTGGGCCATGTTTGCTTTCAAAATAACCAGCCCCAATTATACCGCTACCACCATTAATTTTAACATTATCAGGTAATGTTTTATTTAATTTACCGCAAAGCTTACTTATCCAGCTGCCCATGCTGGGATGAATAATTGTGCCTCTTTTTTGATAACTTGTATGCAATAAATAATTAGCTTGCTCATGAGCCCCTTGGTTGCTATTGATAGATCTAACCAAAGAAGCAAGATGCATTTGTTCGGCTGTCTTAGGCAGCCAGTGGCCAAGTTGTATTCCATCAGCAGAGGTATTAATAGCTGTAGTCTCACCCATGACATCTTTGTTGTCTGGCTTAGGGTCAAAGGTGTCTATATGTGTCATACCTCCACGCATATTAAGAAAAATAACGTGCCGAGCAGTAGGAACCCTAGTAGTTCTGGCGATTAAGTCTGATCCATATATAAGAGAGCTAACTCCAAGGTAGCTCTTCGCTATTTGTTTGGCAAATTCTCTTCGTGATAATTCATCTAACATTTTCATAATATTACTTTCTCTATTTAATAAATATAAACTCATGAGAGTTAAGCAAAATCCAAGAGACATGCTTGAACCCATCTTTTTCATCGATAAAGTCTTTTAATATATTCGATTCATTAGCTTTAGGCTTTCTCGATAAAATTGAAAGAAAAGCATTTTCAACCTGATTGCTTTTACTTTTCTCAGCCTGCATAAGTTTTATGAAATCGGCGTCTTTTTTATTTAAAATATTTGTTTCTACAAATCCATTTAATAAATTAAGAACTTGAGTGGTGTTAGGTTCTGAGTTGCTATTGTCTATCTGTTCTTTGTCACTGCCCCCAAATTGCCTAATCAAGTGGCCTCCTGGGGCTGGATATGGAAGATAGCTACTTCTTACTAAAGATCGATCTTTAAACTTTTTATTATTGGATTGATAATCGCTCAGGATGCCAAGTAGATTTCTGTTTCCTTTATTTTCTTCAGCAAGAGCTTTAAAGTCAGCATAGATTTCTTCTCCAGACATATCTTTGTAGCGATGGTAGATTACAGAATAGTCTTGTTGATTGTATAAATAAACACGATCACTGCCATCAATATCGTTATATACAAGAGTAACTAGAGAATCCCACAACTGCTCACCAGTCATTCTTCTTAAGATTGGACCTTCAAAATTATATTCTTCTAAAGTTTTATAATCGTTTTTCTTTGATGCTCTTTGGAAAAGTTTTGTGTTAAGCAGTATTCTTTCGTATTCTCTAAGGTCATAATTGACAGTAACTAAAAGCCTCTCTAGATACTTCATGAGTTTTTGATTATTCGCTACCGTATCATCCATCATGGTATCAATCGGTTCAATTAAACCTGCGCCAAAAATCCTCTTCCATACCCTATTGGCGATCATGGTGGTAAATCGAGGGTTATCTTTGCTAGTGATCCAGTCAGCGAATACTTTTCTGCTATCACCTTGAGTTGTTTCTGTAGGCTTAGGTGTGAAGATTGCTTTAGCAAGAACTGTGTCTCCTGGTTTACCGTCATCTTCAGCGAAATCCCTAGGGAGTTTAATTGTTCCAGTGCCATTATTTTCAATGCCTGATTGAATGGAATCTCTAACTTGGTTCCTCCAATTGTTAAATAATCCAGCATTCTCATCTCCATCTGCATTGATAGCTCTACTAAGATCTCCGATAGACTTACCTTGATCCCTTAATCTAACATTACCAATACCCGAAGTGAATGCTGTCATTTCATAGAATTGACGCTGACTCCATTTATCGAATGGATGATTATGGCACATAGCACATTCCAAGCGTGTGCCTAAAAATATCCTAACAGTATGAGAAAGGTTATCCTCCTGCATTCCCCTGTCACGAAGATAGTAACTTATAGCTTCTCCCCCGTCAAGAAGTCTGCCACTACTGCCGACTAACTCTCTGACTATCTGATCGTAAGGTTTTTTAGAGTCAATGGATTTACGCAGCCATTTTCTATATACAGAACCCACATTAATATTAGCCCCATTAATTCTGTCTTTAACCCTTAACATATCACTCCACCAGTTAAGCTGATGATTTGTATAGCCAGGAGAATGAAGCAATTTTTGTATTAAATTATCTTTTTTAGAAGAATCTCTATCATTAATAAACGTCGTTAATTCTTGCTGTGTAGGTATTCTTCCTACAACTGTGAGGTATAGTCTCCTTACATAAGTATAATCATCAATTGGTTTTGTTTTCTGAAGCCTTTTACTTCTAAGATTGTTATCTATAAGTTGATCTATGTAGCTAACATAGTTTTTTAAAGCTCTTTCGTCTAGAGGTACTTTAGAAGGAGGGATTGAGCTATACCTGTCTTTAGAGTGATAAAGCTCAATTTGTTTTTGAGTATCTATTGTAAGGGCATCAATTTTAAATCTAAACTGCTGAAGGTCTTCGCTTCTGGCTATTCTTACATGAGTTTCATTTGCATCTAGTATTTTAGCCTCAAGAGAGTTGCCATCCTTGAAATAAAGGGTGGAGCCAAAACAAGAAGTAGTGGCAAAAATGAATAATAATAACGATCTCATAACAATATTATACACTTTTTTTTGAAAAAAATGGTGGAGGTGGCGGGAGTTGAACCCGCGTCCTGATGGCCTTCAAGCAGACACATCTACAAGTTTAGTTAGTTTCTTTTTAAGTTGTTGATACTAACATCGAACTACTTGTTTCAATTATTTGCAGTTTGTGATACAAGTAAACTTTTTCTGTTTGCAGATGGATGACCCCTTATCTCTTTTATCTGCGTCAAAGAGTAAGAGGTAGCAGGTTAAGCTGCTAGAGCAAGCTCAGGCTTTTTAAAGCCGAAAGCTTTGATACGTGACTTATTGCCATGTACAAGGTTGCACCTTTATAACGAAGCCAAGTGCATCTCCGACTTGCAGTGTAAGAATCCGTCCTCAGTCGAATCCAGAACACCCCCATAAAATTTTCAAAGATCTAATATAATATACACAAAAAAACTACTGTCCCTCGACAATTTCTCCGTCACCTGATTGAGGCACGATTTTGGTCTGTCTAGCAGCTTCATATAAAGCGTTATAATTATTGGTAACTTTTTCGTATCGACCTCTAGTCAATTTCCTGAGAGCTTCTTCAGAAATCCTGCTAGCTTCATCTTCGTCGAACAACTTAAGTATAGCAATATCTTTATCTGTAACATCAACTTCCCACTTGATTTGATATCCAAAGTCAGGAATCGGAAGAGATAATTCTTTAGCATGAGACCTAGGTTTTTCTGGGCTTGCAGATTCAGTCCAAGTGAAGACAGGAACGACTCCAGACCAAGTTTCGTGAAACGCACCAATGTTAATTTGTTGTTCAACAATAGAATTATCAATCTTAGAAGGATTTAAAGCATCGAATAGATTATTGTAAGCAAGAGGAAAACCGAAATCATGTTCCTCGTAACAATAAACATGCAAATATTTGAACAAATTAAACGCAGACCATGAGCCTCCGTCTGCATTTTTTAATACCAATCTTTTTTGGGAAGATGGAGAGAGCCTTTTAAAGTTCTCATAAAACCTATCAGCAAAATTGCAATAAGAATCATGATCTTCTTTATTTGGTTGAGAATTTAAATGAAGGCTTACAGGCGCAGAAAGATTCTCAGGCATTCCGATGTTATCTAAAAACCAAGAGTAGAAATCAATTTCTTTTATAGATTTCTCTACAACATCTTCGTCATCATCAATCAATTTACAAAACTTATCAGGTTGAATTGATAGAGAAACGCCCTTAGTTATAGAAGTTCGCCCGATTTCCCTAATGACACTCATTAACTCGTCTTTATCTGGCAAGTCTTGAAAAGATATGCCAAAACTAGGATCAGCGAGAAGACCAAATATAGATGTATTCAATCTATAATGGTCAATCCCGCTATCCCTGCAAAAATCAATGATTTTTACGGTCAACTTAAGGTTGTGAAGTATCTCTTCCTTAAGTTTGTTAAGTGCAGCTTCGTCACCTTGTTGGGAAGAAAGATCTGTGTATGCCTTCCTGCTGATACCAACAAAAGAATTATCTTGATCCTCTTCTTGGAGGATTTTAGATACGCAAACTAAGCCATACTTAGTGTTCATTAGATCAAGTCGTCTTCTTGTTCCTCTTGGGCTGGCTCTTGCTTTGCAGCTTTACCTGGCTCTTGATCTTTTTGCTTGTAAATCCTGAAATCAGGAGCCTTTGGATTATCGTCTTTAAACTTATTTTTAAACATAATAACCTTCTCGTTATTAATGTGACCAGTAAGATACTTTTCGTTAGTCTTCTGGTTGACGTTTAACCAAAGGGCGCCGAGTTCACGGTTCGTCCATTCTGTATTAGTTTTAGTTTCACTCATAATATATAATATAGTAAGTTATAGTTTAAAATTTTCTAATTTCTCCACCCCATGATAGGACAATTCCTGAAAAAATTATGCTAAAGATTATTACTTCTATTGGGCTCATTACCTGTATTCCTTTCTTAGTAGTCTCCATCTATCGGAGTCTATTGGTTTAATTCCATTATCTATAGCATACAACATTTCAACGACTTCGTCAAGCGAATTATAAATATATTTATGAGGGAGCATACCGAGCATCCAAAGAGGGGTCTTTGATTTGCCGCCCTCCATGCTTACAAAGATAGGTTTCTTCATGCGTACCGCCGTAACAATCTCCTCAGCACTACCCCAAGAGGCTACGTCAGGAACAAGATGAGCGATAATAAAATCAGACCTATCAACTAAATTTAGGTCGTAAGAGCGTACAGTTTTCATTCTTTCTGCCACTCTATCGTATTGCTTGGTCTTCATCCAAGTTTCCATTTCTTGCCTAGAAGCCTCGTCTTCTTCGACATCTTTAATAAAAGGTTTCTTATACGGATCAAAACAGGTAACGCATAAAGGGTCTAGCTTTTCAGTAATCTCTTCGCGCCAGTTACGGCCACTAAGGTACTGCATATGACCAACTAAATAAGTTTTGGTCTTGTATAATAAATTCGACATGCCACCAATAGTAGCAAATCAAAAGGTAAATGTCAAGAAAAAACTTAAGCTTGCACGCTTAAATCTGCAATTTTATAAATAACCGCGTCATTAACGCCAGCTGTTTCCGTGCAAATATAGATAGCAGGGCTTGCTCCAGTAACCAAAAGCATTTCGCAGCAGATAGCATCTTTTTTAGCATTTGCTATGTCAGATCCTGTCCTGATTTTGATTCTATGTTCAGTATTATTTAAATACTGTCCGCTATAATTAATTTCTTCTGGGTTCATGTATTATCCTTCTCCTATAAGTGGTGATTGTGGACGAAGAGAAAAGTTTGAATTAGCAGCGTCTACAAAAAGGGGATCTATATCTAAGAAATTTTTAGATGAATCTATCAGTGCGGTCCCAGTTGAATCTTCGTTTGCAATATTAAAAAATAAATTATTAGAAAAGTCAGCCGTCTTATTTGATACATCGCTCTGGCTAATCTTATTAGTAGAACCACTGGGCTCTCCAGAAAGATTGTTATAAAAAATATTATTTTTAATTAAACACGTGCTTGTGTCTTGACTTTGAAATAAGAAAGTAGACCCATATGATCCATCGGAAGAATTTCTTCCATTGAAAACCGACTCACCTATAGAAGTATTAACAAAAGTATTGTTTTGTATTTCCCAATTAGTAAGAGGGCTAACATAATAACCAAAAATGCTTCCACCGTTACCGTCTATTGCAAAACTAACTATAGAATTAGTTATAGAGACAGACGGCCCAATAGAACCTCCAGCTTGAGGGATACCAAAAATGCAATAATCCTCAGATGTTTGAATTATATTCGAAAAAGAGCAAGAATTGAAGGAAACCCTGCTGTAACCATCTGCCCCAAAAAAGGAAAAGCATCCCCTGTTTCCATAGCCGTTAGTAGCTAAATTTTTAAATGTGATGCCTGTAAAAGAAGTGTCCCTCTTTACTCCGTCATTGAGTGTTTGTGCTCCAAAATAATTATCATTATCTTTGGCAGCATCAAAGGATACGCCATTTGGAGACTCGCTATGGTAGTGGAACCTCTCAAAATCAATAGTTGTGTTGTTATATAGCTTATTAAATTCAGACGGCCAAGAGTAGTCACCATCTACAATAACAATCTTTGAGCCATATGGAACATTATTAGCCTCTGCAGCATCTTTTACTGCAGTGAAGGAATTAAATGGGCCAGGCTCTCCGTTATCCGTCATTGAGGAAGCGTCTTTTTGAGAGCCGTCTCCATTGTAAGTATTCCCAGGCTGGAGGTAATATACATTAGAATCGTCAGGTGTGATACCACCTATACATGGGGAAGAAGGACGCAGTCGATAATCATCATTATCAGCATCAATAAACAAAGGGTCAGCATCAATGCATCCATCTTGTGCAGCAAAATTATAAGAAATACAGCCAGTAGTAGTGCCAGCAGGAGCAGAGGCAGAAGAAGAAGAAAGATATAGAATGGAGTTTTTACAAACAACACCAGTGTTAAAAATAGGACCTGTCGTACCAATTAAGGTAGAATTTCTTACTAAAAAATTACCTGAATTATCCCCTTGCATGATCTGACCAACCCCATTGAGGAAGCAACCAGATATATCACAATTTTTAAAATAAATATACTTAGCCAATTCAAATTTACAACCCTTAGCGACTAAAGAAAGTTTTCCTGATGATTGACTTACATTAATAAAATGATCACCCCCATCAAGGGTTAAATTTTCTATATTAAGTGTGTTGTCTATCCCCGCAGAAAGCACTTTTCTGCTATTACCATCAGAGATTGTAGCTCCATGAAGGTTTTCAGCGATAAAAGTTACGGAGTTAATGTTTGAGTCTTCGCAATGGCTGTTACTAAAAGTATAGGTTCCATCTTTTAAAACAACCTTTTTAGAAGTTGATGAAGAGGCAGCAGAGAGAGCGTCAGTAAACTGATCAAAATAATAAGGATCAGATTCTGTGCCAGTACCAGTGCCCGAACCTGATTGCATCCAAACTGCATCAGCTGGAAATTTAGAAGATTCACCTCCACCAATAAGTGGAGAACCAGGACGAAGTCGAAAGTCGCCATTGACGCCATCAATAAAAAGAGGATTACGGTCAATGAGACCGTCATTATCTGAGCCTGCCCAGTATGGGCTGGTAGCTTCAGCATAAAATATGCTATTTTCTACATCTAAACCAGCAGTGGCAATTCGGACAGAACCTCCAGTATAATTAAATCCAAGTATATAAAAAATACAATTTCTAACTTTTACATAGTTATTATTATAAAACCATGCATCGTAATTGTTGCTATTTCCCCATTGTAAAGCAAAGGTAGTATTTTCCCATAGCATTTTTTCTCCAGTTACAGGATGTAGGCCATCTGAAAGTGAACTAAATCCTCCAATTCGAGTACTGGCACTGGGAAGATGGATTAAGCAATTTTTAAATTCACTAAAAGTGCCATAAGAGCCAAATTCAAGATCTAAAGAATCATAATCACCTGACGAACCGCCATCAGTAATTGTGCAATTTACAAAAGATATACAAGTATCAGCCTGGAATAATTTTTTAGCCCCCGCCACAAGAAACTTGATGTCCTTCATGGTAGAAACTACATTATCATTCCATCTAAAAAAACCTGCACCCCCTGAGGGGTTATCACCTAAATCAATAGTAACTTTTAAATGAGACTCAGCCTCAAAGTTAAGTCTTTCTGTAGCTATAGATTGCCCATTGCTTGGCTTGCAAGAGTATGATCCGTTTAAGAAAACAATATTAGCCGGCTCAGCATTGTTTGCGGTATAGTCTTGGGCATGCCACCAAAAAGAAGCTTGTGGATTAGTAGTACTTTTATATCTAGTTGCAGCATTATCAAGAAAAACTTCTCCAAGTGTCTGATTAGTGTCTAACTTGCCGCCAGGAGCATGATATGGGTATTCTTTACTTTCTCCTGCCCTCACCCAATTTGTGGGATCACTACCTGGATCGGTAGTAGAATTGTTATCAGCTATACATACATAAGTTTTAAGAAGAGCATCATATGTTCCTCCATCCCCAACTGTTGTTGTTACTCTATCGCCGACAACATAATCAGTTGCGCCTGTATCATCCCAGGCAGTTCTTGACCAAGAATTTTCATCTACAGCTTTAACGTAGAGAGTAGTCATTAGAAGGAACCTCCGTCAATAAGCAAGGGGGCTGCGCTTGAACCGATAGAAGGAGCTTGAAAGCCTTGTCTGATAGGAAGGCCATTAGATCCAAGAGAATCACTGTTGCCATTAATAACGGAATAACTTTCTCCGTCAGTATGCACAAACTCAATGTCTTCAGGGTATTCAGCTTCATCAACTTTAACGGCAATACCAAGCGCAATAGCATTATTTGGAGTAACAACTTCATTTCCCCCAACCAAATGAGCAACTCGGTTACCAGCAACATCAGTTTTGAATAAAATAAAAGAACTTTCGTCAGAATAAATTCGTGTATCAACTGGATTGATTGGATGAGCTCCAATATCAGTAGCGCCTTTTACTTTAAAGTCATTAAAGCGATACCAGCCAGAAGCTATTGTGCCCTCTGCGTTACCACTGGTTCCAACAACGAACCTGTTTTGGTCAGTTAAAAGTTTAAATTTAAGATCATCTTCAATCTCTTCAAGTACATCTTCGGTGCCCAGGCCAAGCTTATCGGCAGTCAGGATCGTGACAGGCTGACCTTCGGAGTCCTTAACTTGAGGGGCTTTTTCAAAATAAAGACTAGTTGGATCAGTTGGGTCAGGTTTAACTTCAGCTTGACCAACTAAAAGACCTTCCTCTCCAAAAAGAATTCGACCATTTATATCACCTGAAAGTTGAGCACCATCGGTTCCAATTTTGATACCAGAAGGAAGAATTAAATTATTGCCTTCACTCTTAATTTCTAATTCATTATCCCCAATGTAAAGAGAATTGTCAGAAAGAAAAAGGTGTCGAACTTTTTTTTCTGCGCTACCAATATCAAAATCTGCATTAGTAGCGGGCATTAGGTGGCCACTATAATTAATGCCTCCGTCAACATTAATAGATCCATCTACGTTTAGAGAGCCGTCAGTTTCAAAAAATGCAGGTTCAACGCCATCAACCTCTATTTTATCGAAATATCCAGTTTTAAAATAAGCCTTGCCCCATGCAGTGTTAGATTTTCCTATTCCGCCTTCTCCGTCTCCCCTAGGTATTAAATTCTTTGTAGCCATTGTATTATAATATGTTAACCTTGTTTTTAATTACACAGAAAAAATGCTTTTTACACAGGAATTATGTCTCCATTGGTATCTTCTTCGAAATATTGAGCATCTTCTGTGGTTGAGCTGTAAGCACTAGACCTCGGCATAATGTCATCAGGACCAGAATTTTCCCAGAATTGAACAGCAGGGTTTGTTGAATCAAAATGATCAGATCTTAACATTAAATCACCATTAGACTCCTCAAACCATTGAACAGAAGTCGAGGAGGAAGGTGGAGGAGATGGGTTTCCTCCTCCGTGATCTGGGTGATCACCATGATATTTTGTGTTAAGCCCATTAGGCATAAAAACAGGGTAAGTGATCCATGCAGGGGCATCCCCGAGCTCAGTTACGCCATAAGCAGTAGCCGTATCTAATGGCGAATTTGATTTAGCTAAGTCTTCGGTTTTATAAAGTGGGTAATACCCAGCAATAGAAAAAGCATCTATAGCATCAGGAAGATGAATAGAGTCAAAAACATTATCTACATTGCCAATCTTGACGGAGATTTGACGCGTTGGTCTTTTATAATAAATACCGTTAGGGTCTCTCTGGGTGGGAAAATCTGTAACTACATATACTTTTTTCATTTTTATATATTACACATCTAGTCGTTATTATAGACGGTAAAGTCCAAAATATTAGTACTTTCAGCTATAGTTGGAGAAAATTTAACAGAGAATCCAGCGTGATCGACATCATAAAAAGAACAATTATAAACATTTGAAGAACTGGAATCAATTCTAACATTTCCTAGCACAATAGGAGGATTAACATAATTATTACCATTTGAGACGGAAGAAAAAGAAACACTGGCAGTTGTAGCACCGTTAGGAATATTATATTGCCCAACAAAAGGAAGTTTTTTATTTATTAAATAAATATCATCAGCCAAAGCAGTAGAACTAGCTATATCTACCCCGCTAATCATAAAGACATCACCAGAAACCATGCTAATATCATCTGCTAAGGCCACGATATCGGCAGTAGATTCCCCGCTAACCAAATGAAGATCGCCACTTAAGGAGTCAATTTGATCACCAATATCATTATCACCAGCAATTAAATTATCAAATATACCAGTATATCCACTAATAGTGCCTTCAACAGTTGTGTCAATAACTTCGTGAACATGAGTAGTTCCGACAACAGTCAGGTCGCCTTGTACTAACAAATCATCAAAAGAAGCGTCACCGTCAACAAACAAGTCAATGAAGGTGCCAGTAGGCGCTTCAAGGTTGCCCGCAAAAGTAGCTTCACCAGCAGCAACAATGTTTCCGTCCTCAACAACAAAAACTTCTTCAGCACCTTCGGCATCAGGATCGCCGATAATAACCTCTTCTTGAAAGTGTCCAGTTTGACCAGTTATAAATCCAACATGAAGATAATCAACTCTACCGCTAGCTCCAGAGAAAGCGCCACTAGTATCATCAAAAATAAAATAAGGAGAAGCCCCAAATTCTCCATCATAATTAAACTGTACTTGCCCACTTAAGCCAGCAGGAGTGCCTCCACCTCCTCCACCCCCTCTGGTGTCACCAAGAGTAGCAATATGAGCCCAGTCATTGGCATTATCATATCCGGTTTTTTCGTAAAGAAAGTTATTATTGCTATCAATATAATGAGAGCCAGGTATACCCGCAGCCTTTACGCTTTGTGTTGGAGGGCCAGTGTCAGTAATAAGGGGTTTTCTTATCCCCAAATTAGCATTTACAAAATCTTCGAAGGCGCCCATCTTAATCTTCCTTTATTATAAATTTAGCGCCAGGAGCTGCTGCATTGGCATCCCGATTTAGTTTATCCAAATTAAAAACGTGATCACCATTAGATTTAGTGATCCCGTTTGAGTCGCACACGGTAAACTTATTAACGACGTCATAACTATTATCTAACTGTATGCCGTCAGCATAAGACTGATAAGAAAAAGCCGTGCCACCGTTCGGTTCATTGCCGCCTTTACTGACATTTTCAAAATCTATACTATTAGGGTCAGATACGGAAGTACCAATTGAAGCTAAGCCTGCTCCTAGGGAAAGATGGGATGCGAAAGTCTCTCTCTCGCTAAATCCAGCCAAAGTATAATTTGGATTAGTTGTAATAGTTTCAGTTTTTATGTTGGCTAAATTATATGCAACTGGAGACCAGGCAAAAGTTCCTTTTTCATCTGCATCCTTAACTGTAATCTTAAATTTATTTGATTGCTCATTAGTTCCGTCACTGGTGACTTGAAGTTGAGAGGCTGGAGACTGTGAACCATCAGTAGAAAGAGTTGGGATAGAAAGGAACTTTTGATTACTATTTAAATTGAAGTTGTCATCAATTCCTGCTGGCGAACTTTCAAGAGATGAGGCAAGACTTGTAATGCTAAGTTGAAGTGCGTCATTAGCGATGTTAACTGTTGTTTCGGCAACCGTAACAGCACCATTACTAGTTTTTGTTGCGCTAATTTTGAAGTTATCAGTGGTGATATTGTAACCGCCAGATTGGTAGTCGACAATCTTAGAAGGTTCATTTGTAGTTGGATTGGCGACATCAAGCTGTGAATTTCCACCGATAGATGGAGATTCATATGAAACAGAATCTTGACCTGATACTGAATTTTGGACAACAGCTGACTCGCCCGATTTAATAGCTTGTTGAAAACCTTGGGCTGCAGAAACTGTAATAGTTCCAAACATGTTGCCAGGATGAGCTTGGCAGTAATAAGTATATGTGCCAGCAGAAGTAGGAGTCCAAGACAAAGATCCACTAGATTCAGTTGCCACATCAGTATTACTAGAATCTTTTATCGCTAAAGCATGGCCGCCCGAGTTATTCTGGAAAACAAGTGTGTCGCCGACATTCACACTTAAGGCTGGATCATTGCCCGTTGCATCTCCAGCAAAAACATAATCTGAAGTTCCATTCGCTGCCAGAGTATAATTTTTGGTAGACGCATTAAGGGCTGGATAAATAACTGAGGTTATAGAAACCACAGGGGCTGTTTGATTGACAGTAATCTGATTTGAAGAAGTTGTTTCGTCACTTAATGTGTCGTACTGATTTTTAGCCTCTATCTTTACTGATTGTAAGCCGTTTCGAGCAGCGCTCGAGGTAACAGTAACAGGTATAGTATATTGATGGATATCGCCGCCATCAGGGATTGAATTATAAGAAGAAAAAGCAGCTCCGTTTGATATGCCCTCGTCAAAAACTCTAATCTGTATGGAGTTTGCGGCTTCGCCCTGAGTGTCAATTTTAGCAACAACCTCAATGACGTCTCCGCCTTTGATTTCCGTGAGGCCAACAATATTTGGAGCGACTGCTGTCTTGGCTTGATTTGGTATTGTCAGGGATGTTATCTCTGGGCCATTAGCAACCTTAACTGTGATATCTTCGGAGTCAGTAGCTCCGTTTGCAGTTCTAAGGGTTGAGATGTTGACATTTGCAGCGTCGGCAAAAATTCCATCTACATAGCTAATATTTTTTGGATCTGAAAAAGAATTAGGGCTAGCGATAGATATATTCGCATTATTTACTGTGGAAGCGGTATATAAAATAGTATCATTAGCTGAGTCCCAGTTATCGACAGAGTTTGAAAAAGTAGTAGACTCGCCTTCTCTTAGTCCATCGGAACGACCATTATAAGAAGTTGGGTCAGAGGCTGTGATTGTTGGATAAAGTTGATCAAGCAATCGAGAGTCATCAGCTCCAGGAAAATCTGTGGAAGATTGAAAATCCCCAGTAGAGCCAAGATTATTAACAGCGCGAACCTTAATGCCTAAATCTCCAACTCTATCTGAAACAGTAACAGGAATTGTTGCTGTACGAGTTCCATTACCATTATCAACAAGATTATAAGAGGCAAAATCTATGTGATCAGCTAAACCTTCATCCTTAACTTCAATAGTATTGGGATGTTGGAGCTGATCTAAATAAATAGAAAAATCATAAGTAACGAAAACATCAATCTGGTCTCCAGCTTTTAATGCAGTTGTACCTTTTTGCTCCCCAGCTTTAGGAGTAGAATTAACGATTTGATCAATAGTAATATTAGATGCAACTGGCCCAGCGCCTAAATCAACAAGAGAAATTTTTCCAGTAACGCCATTTGCGGAACCAGTTAAAACTGTTTTACCGTCCAAATTTAAATTATCTAAATAACCTTCAAATCGTCTAGTCCCATCTCCTATTTCTGTAATATTAGAAAGAGGAATTTCTTGTTCATTTATATAACCAGTACCCATATAATGAGAATCAGGACCGTCCCACCTAATCCAAGCTTTAACATTCTCTAGGCTGTCAACCATAACACCAGACAGGAAGATATTTTGGGTGGGGGTTTCATAATAAGTTTTAAATGTTGGCCCATCATTGTTATTTAAATCATGAAAAAACATAAAAGAAGATTCCACAAAACCAGGAGGGTCTTCATGACCTTCATATATATGTTCTTCTAAATATTCCCCAGTAGCCAAAAGATCCCCGCTGACAATGTCAACATGTTCGTTTAAATGAATACCAGTTTCAGTTAAATCACCACTAACCGCATCAACATGTTCGTGCAAGTGTTCTCCAGTAGCCGCTAGGTCATCTATAGTATCGTCCAGTCTTCCACTTAGCAGATTGATTTTATTAGCTAAGTCAGGATCAGGGGTAGGATTAGTGGGGCCAATAGAAGATTTAATCGCCGACTCAATGGCAGAATACTCTACTCTGTAATTATAATCGCCAGTAGCTACAACAAAATTATAACCCTCAATTGGAGTTCTTAACGGTAGATCCGTTATCTTTTTATTGTTAGCCATATTTTACTTAAGATAAAATATTAGCTATGAAGAGCTTTCCATGAAGTTCCGTTATAACCATAAAATGTATTATCACTGGTATTAAAATACATCTCTCCTGCATCTGGGGTACTAGGAGCAGAGTCAAGACGAGCCAATATAACTCCGCCTCCGCCTTTAAGCCTTAATTTTTAGTGCTTTGAATCATTTGATATTGATGCATTATTATATAGATTACCATCAGGTGCATGAAGGTACATGTCGGCAACTCTACCGTTTGCATTGGCAGCGCCTCGTTGAACAACCTTAATCATTCCGCAAGACCTGACCGTATTAGCAGTATCCTTGCCTTCCCAGCCCAAAGAGCCTATTATTGCACCGTCACTTGTAGCTGTTCCATTCTGTTTCGTCTTAGAAAAGATAAGCGCACTATGCATCATATTGGCATCATGCTCAGTTGTAAAGCGAGCGACAAACTGATCTGATTGATTACTTGGTTTAGCGTCTATATAGTAAGTAGGGGCTGGTTGATTAATCCCAATCTTGCCTTCATTGGTTATACGCAACTTTTCTGAAAGGCTAGCACCTTCATTTTTCGTTTCAAAATATAGATAGCCTCCCGTGCTTGAACCGTTAGTAGTAGCATCATATAAACTAAACCCAACTGCTCCACCATATGAATCGCTAGTACCCACTAAAGCACCACCTCGAATCTTTGCGGCAGCACCATTTGAATTATTTGTGATATCAATCTTTCTTGTCAAAGAAATAGAATGAGAATCTAAGTCTTCAATATGCAAAGGGCCAGCTGGATCATTAGCGCCAATACCTACACCATTAGAAGTTATACGCATCTTTTCGGATAAATTATTCTCCGTAAAAATATTAAAAGACATAAGCGAATTCATGCTGGCATCATCATTTGTCCATGCTTCAGTTTTGCCTACGTATATTCGTCCAGAACTACTCTTTTGTGTGCCACTATCTCGAGCTAGACCAAAATCAAGAGCAGAGCCGTGACTTGTGGAGTTATCCGTGTGATCATAATTTGATAAAGTTAATAATGGAACTATTTCATTACCTGGTTTATTGACCTGCAAGGGAGTAATGTTGCTATGTGAAACAGCTATTGATGTGCTCGAAGCTCTCTCTGAGCCGATACCTACATTGCCGTTTGCAAGGATACGCATATGCTCTGATAAACTAGTATCGTTAGTTCCAGGATTTGTAGAGAAAATCAAATCAGAATCAGAGTCTGTACTCCTCATTCTGGCCTCTATCAAGCCCATGATTTTATCACCATAACCACCAAACTCAATGCTCACACTTTCGCCATTATCATTTGCCAGATTATTGGTCAACTTTAAGGCAGTCAAATTTCCAGCATTCACAGATCCAAAAATTTCTAATAACCTATCAGGCTCTGTAGTACCAATGCCGACATTACCATTATTCAAAATAGCTAATTGATCGACAGAAAAACCGCCAGCGCTTAATGTTATTCTCTCTTTTCCTTCTTCATCTATATGATAAATTGAACCGTTCTGAGTTCCGTCTTGACTTGATAGACCTATTGCTACTCTATTGTTTGTTGTGCTATGGTTTCTAACTACTAATTTTTGGCCAGGGTCTGTTTCACCAATACCTACATTGCCATTTCCCTGCACCCTAAAAACTTCAGTTCCACCAGCTTGACCATTAAAAACATTAAATATTGGTGCGGTAGGTCGATCTCCAAGACTGGTGTCACCCCTAACTACTGTCAATGCCGAATTAGTTTCGTGTTGATCTAAACGCGATACATGCAATTTAGCATCAGGAGTAGTGATACCAATACCTACATTGCCGACGTTAAAATAAGAATCATTTGGGGTTGTGGCTCTTCCGTCTAGGCGAATAATATCTTGGCCTCCGTCAGTTAATGCTAGAACTGAACCATTTGAAGCTGTAAATACCCGCAATTTCTGTTCACCGCTTCCATCGTAAATAGAAAATGGATCAGAATGACCTTTAATTTCAAGAACAGAACCAGGATTATCAATACCAATACCGACATTGCCACCGCTGTAGTGTATTCGTCCACCACCAGCTCCGTCTGACCACTTGCCCGCGCCGCCAGAGCCATCGGTGAGTAATTTTTGACCGCCGAAATAAATATCATCACCTTTGCGATAAAGCTTTCAAGCAGAAGGGTCTGGATCAGTAGTTAAGTCAGTAAAGATTGCACTCTGCTCAAAGGTAGAGTCGCCCTTGATTGTTACAGGACCACCAAGTACCGTTTCCTTGCCATTGGCAACTGTAAGCTTTTCCTGAATGGTGGTCTCGCCTTTGATCGTAGTAACCCCGCCAAGAATCGTTTCCTTTCCGTCAGCGACAGTAAGGGTGTCTTTGATCGTAGTAACCCCGCCAAGAATCGTTTCCTTT
>MDTA01031265.1_pt1 | contig 27754 bp, 21 predicted proteins | sample 811151 | NCBI WGS metagenome assembly MDTA01 (sample SAMN05326648, study PRJNA326480) | marine metagenome | isolation source: seawater | place: Indian Ocean: South | collected 2010 | reverse complement strand
GTAATTAATCCTAATCCTAGAACTAATACGTTACGTAAATTTTTTTTCATAATTTTTAATTTATGTTTTTGGTTAATACGGTGCAAATGTAAGTATATCTATTTTCATGGCAAGCAAAAAAGTTCATGTTTTTTAACAATTTAATGTTTGCGTTTTACTTAAAACACTGTAAAACAGTTTATTATATATGTAATTAATTTTGTTTATTTTTCGAATAATTAAAATAAAATAGTAAAAAAAATGTCATTTTTGACTAAAATTATATCATTTTACCCTTACCCACTTTAATAGTTCTTTAAAAGTCGCCTTCTTACCATACATTAATATACCTATTCTATAAATCCTAGAAGATAGCCATGTTGAAAGAAGAAATGTAAAAATTAATATAGATATAGAAAGAATAAGTTCCCAGTTTTCAACTCCTCCAAAAGGAAGTCTAGTCATCATTACAACAGGCGAACTTAAGGGGAAAATAGACATCCAAAATGCAAGAATACCATCTGGGTTGTTTATAATAGCTTCTATCATACTTAAGGAAAGAATTAATGGTAATGTTAATGGAAGAACCATTTGTTGTGTGTCAGATTCGTTATCTACAGCCGCTCCAATACACGCGAAAAAGGAGCTATATAATAAATAACCCCCAAGAAAATAGAATAAAAAATAAAGGGATAAAGAGAAAATATTAATATCTATTAAGAGGTTATTCATATTGTCAAATATTCCTATCTGATTTGCTTCTATAAAACTTGTCTCAAAAATGTTTGCTACTAATAAACTAAGAAAAATCCAGAGAAAAAATTGAGTGAATCCTACCAGTGATACCCCTATAATTTTACCTATTAATAGTTGAAAGGGTTTTACAGATGAAATAATAACTTCAACAATTCTGTTCGTTTTCTCTTCTATAACACCTCTCATTACTAGGCTTCCGTACATAAAAATAAAGATGTAAATCAGAAAACCAAAAATAAAAGATATTATAGATTTTACTTCATAGTTTGAAATAGTTTCCTTTCCATCATCAGTGACTATAATATTGTTGAATGTTATCTGTGGAGAAAGTGTATTTAGTAATTCAATATCAATATTAGCGTCTATATAATTTTGTCTTTCTAGTATTTGGTAGATCTTGCTTTCAATCTCTTTTAATATAATTTTACTCGTTTGTTTATCTGAAAAAATATTTACAGTTTTTTCATTTTCAATTTCTACTATTGCATGATATGAAGACTCCTCAAAATTGTTTTTAATAATTTCCTTTTCTGATTCTGGTATTTGACTAAAATTCAAATGATCAGAATTCATTAGTCTATTTGAGAAAAAGGATTCTTTTTCTATAATTGCAATGTTTTTTGTTTCCTCCTGCTCAAAATCTGAACTTATAGAACTCAGATAACTTGGAGCAAATATTATCATCCCCAATAAAATAGGGGTAACAATAGTCATAATAATGAAGGATTTTTTTCGTACTCTTACAGAATACTCTCTTTTTATGATTAGCCAAATCTTATCCATTATTATGTACTGTTTTGATAAAAATCTCTTCCATAGAAGGAATTTTTTCTTTAAAAGAATGAATATTTGTATATTTTAGGATTTCATTAATTAGATCTTTGGAACTTTTGCCATCTGGTAATACTACAGAATATTTATTCCTGTCCTGTTTTATATATGTAAAATTATCTAAAATAAGATTCTCTGAACCGCATTCAAACTCAAATGTATTATTCTTAAAATCATTTTTCACACTGTTTATTTCTCCATTTAAAATAGATTTTCCATTATTAATAAGAGTAATTTCATCACATATCTCTTCTACAGATTCCATTCTATGGGTGGAAAAAATAATAGAAATTCCTTGTTTTTTTAACTCATGAATCTCGTTTCTTATGATAGCAGTGTTTATAGGATCGAAACCTGAAAATGGTTCATCAAAAATTAGTAAATCAGGCTTGTGAATTACGGTCACAGCAAATTGTATTTTTTGAGCCATTCCTTTTGATAGTTCTTCTACTTTTTTGTCCCACCACTTGAGAATATCGAGTTTTTCAAACCAATATTTAAGTTTCTTAGAAGCATCTTTCTTACTCATTCCCTTTAATTGAGCTAAATATAGAGATTGTTCACCAACCTTCATTTTTTTATATAAACCTCTTTCTTCTGGAAGATATCCGATTCTAGATATATGTTTTCTTTGAAGTTGTTCTCCATCCAAAATAACTTCTCCACTATCTGCAGCAGTAATCTGATTTATAATCTTCATTAATGTGCTTTTACCCGCCCCATTAGGTCCTAGTAGACCATAAATACTTCCTCTTGAAATAGTAATACTTACATCATCTAAAGCAAAATGGTTTTCATATTGTTTTATTATGTTTCTTGCTATCAGAATGTTGTTTGTCATATTTATCCAAACATTTCTTTTACTTTGTCAAAAAATGATTTGTCTGATTTCTTTGGTTTAGGAGTAAAATTCTCAGAGTCAGAATGTTTTTCAAAGAATTGCTTCTCTTCTTTTGTTAAATCTTGTGGAGTCCAAACATTTATATGTACTAATATATCTCCTGTTCTATATCCTTCTACAGAAGGAACCCCTTTACCTTTAAGTCTCAAAGTTTTACCACTTTGTGTTCCTGCTTCTATTTTTATTTTTACTTTTCCACTTACAGTAGGTATTTCTGTAGATGTTCCTAAAACAGCTTCTGAAAAACTAATATATTTATCATAGTGTAGATTGTTTGAAGAATCTCTCACTAAATCTGGATGTTCTTCAACGGAAATAACAACTAATAAATCACCATTTATTCCATTTACTGGAGCCGCATTTCCTTTTCCACTTACTTTCATCTGCATTCCATCTTCAACACCTGCTGGTATTGAAATTTCTACAGTTTCCTCTTTTTGGATCATTCCATTTTGATCAGCTCCTGGAGGTTTTTTTTCGATTTTTTTACCTGTACCATTACAGGCTGGGCAAGTAGTAGATGTTTGCATTTGACCAAGAATAGTGTTGCTTATGCGAGTAACTTGACCACTTCCATTACAATTTGTGCATGTAGAGTAAGATACTCCCTCAGCTAATACAAGTTTTCTTACTTTTATTTTCTTATCTACCCCTTCAACAACATCTTTTAAGGTCAAATTTACTCTAATCCTTAGATTACTTCCTTTTACTCTCCTTCGTTGGCTTCCTCCTCCGAACCCTCCAAATCCACCTCCACCAAAGATATCTCCAAATTGAGAGAATATATCATCCATATTCATTCCACCTCCACCAAATCCACCTCTTCCGGCTCCCCCCATTCCAGCATGGCCAAACTGATCATATCTTTGTTTCTTCTCTGGAGTAGATAGTACATCATACGCTTCTGCTGCCTCTTTAAATTTTTCTTCTGCAGTTTTATCTCCAGGATTTTTATCTGGATGATATTTGATAGCTAGTTTTCTATACGCTTTCTTTATCTCTTTTTCGTTAGCACTTTTACTAACTCCTAATATTTCGTAATAATCTCTTTTCGACATAATAAATTAATTTCCTACAACAACTTTAGCATATCTTAATACCTTATCTGCTAGTAGATATCCTTTTTCTACAGTATCAATAATCTTTCCTTTTTGTTCTTCTGAAGGAGCGGGAATATTAGTTATGGCTTCATGAAACTCAGTATCTAATACATTTCCTGTAGGATCTTCCATTTCTTTTAATCCCTTTTTCTCTAGTTCAGTTTTTAATTGTTTATATATTAAAACAGGGCCATCTTCTTCAGTATAGTTGTTCGCTATAATTGACCTTTCAAAATTGTCAAGAACCGGTAATAAAGCAGTCAAAATGTCTTTATTTGCAGTGGAAAATAGCTCTAATTTTTCTCTTGCTGTTCTTTTTCTAAAGTTTTCGAACTCTGCGAATAATCGTAGATTTTTATCTTTTTCTTCAGCTAGTAATTCTTTTAGAGAGGGAATATTTTTAGATTCCTCTTTCGGAATCTTTTTTTCTACTTCTTCTGTCACTTCTTTTTTTTTCTTTTTCGCCATTTTTTTTATGCTATTTTAGTTGTACAATAGATATTGTTGAAAATACTTTGCCAAATAGAAATTAAGGACATTTTGTCATGTGACAAAATTAGAGAAGGAAAGAGATTTCACAAGCAATGTATAGAATTTTTTCTTATTCAATTCTTTTGATTTTGGCTCCAATAGCATTTAATCTATTATCAATATTCTGATATCCTCTGTCTATCTGCTCTACATTGTGAATTGTACTTTCTCCATCCGCCGCAAGAGCAGCTAATAATAGAGAAACTCCCGCTCTAATATCAGGAGATGTCATAGTAGTGGGTTTAAATTTTACCTCATGGTTACCACCTATGACGGTAGCTCTATGTGGATCACAAAGAATGATTTGAGCTCCCATGTCTATTAACTTATCTACAAAGAAAAGTCTGGATTCAAACATTTTTTGATGAATAAGTACCGATCCCTTCGCTTGTGACGCAACAACTAGAATAATAGAGAGTAAATCAGGAGTAAATCCTGGCCATGGAGCGTCAGATATTGTTAAAATAGAACCATCTATAAAGTTTTGAATTTCATAACTTTCTTGACTAGGTATAAATATATCATCTCCTCTTCGTTCCATTTTTATTCCTAGTTTAGAGAAAACGGATGGTATAACTCCTAGTTTTTCGTAAGAAACATTTTTAATAGTTATCTCAGATTTTGTAATTGCAGCAAGACCAATGAAGGACCCTATTTCAATCATGTCTGGAAGAATTCTGTGTTTACATCCATCTAAACTTTTCACTCCCTCAATATGTAATAAGTTAGATCCAACTCCTGTTATGTTAGCACCCATAAAGTTTAGCATCTCACAAAGTTGCTGAAGGTAAGGTTCACAGGCAGCATTATATATTATAGTCTGACCTTCCGCCATTACAGCAGTCATTATAATATTCGCGGTTCCAGTGACAGAAGCTTCATCTAACAACATATATGTGCCTGTTAACTTTTCAGCCGAAACTCTATAAAACTCTTCTTTACTATCATACTCAAATTTTGCTCCTAATTTCTCAAATCCAATAAAGTGAGTATCTACTCTTCTTCTTCCAATTTTATCCCCTCCTGGTCTAGGTATGAACCCTTTTCCATATCTAGCTAATAGAGGGCCTACTATCATAATCGATCCCCTAATTCTACTACTTTTATACTTATAATCATCAGAAGTTAAATAATCAACATTTACATCATCTGCTTTAAAACTATAAGTTTCTTTATCAATTTTATTTACTTTTACATTTAAATCTCTTAATAGGTCAATAAGAATATTTACATCTCTGATATTAGGAACATTTTCGATAATAACCTCTTCTGCAGTTAGTAACACAGCACATAATACTTGTAATGCTTCATTTTTTGCCCCTTGGGGATGAAGCTCTCCTTTTAGTTTCAATCCACCTTGTACTTTAAATGTTGCCATTAGAGTCTTTTTTTCTTATTTTTATTGTTTTGTTGATTCCTTTTATTTTTTTTTGAAGAAATTTTCCTTGTTGCTTTTATATCATCAATTATATCAAAATCTGCATGAGCTTGTAATTTTCCTTCAGAAAGTTTGTCTAAATGTTTAAAGATAGTTTTGTTGTCTACAGAACTTTTACTCCAAGTTAAATAACATTTCTTCATATGATTTAAAATCATTCCAGTAAGGATAAGTTTCTCATCTCCATCTTCCATTTTACTCGCTGTTTTTATCATGGTCTCAATATGTTTTCCGTAATAGGAAAAAGTAAACTCTGACTTTGGATATTCAATTTGATCAGGTTTTTCATTAAGTTTTTCAGCTGAAGGTTTCTCAAAAGGAGAGTCAACCTCCAACTCAAATTTTGACATAATAAATAAATGATCCCATAATTTGTGTTTATATTCAGGAATGTCTCTTAAATGTGGATTTAATTGTCCCATATAACTGATAATTGCATCAACACATTTTTTCTTTTCTTCAGAATCTTTAACCTTAGTTGCAAATGCAACCATTTTTTGTACGTGTCTTCCGTATTCAGGAATGATTAGTTGTTCCCTTTCGGTATTATATTTCATAAAATGTAGTTTAATCGCAAATATATAAATTAGTAATTAGATAATAGTTATGAGATTATAATGTTTTAAAACATTCCACTTTTTAGAATAGAAATATATTTCTCAGATAAACTTATTAAAATCCTAAAGTTACGCCTAATAAGTAATTTCTACTAGCTTGTGGAAAATAACCAATCATATTATAACCATCAGAATCTATGTTTATATATGGATCATAAGATAGGTCCTCTTCAGATTGTTCTGTATTAAATCTGTATACCCAAGCTCTATTTACATATTCTGTATTTAGAAAATTATTTACCAATAATGTGATTTTAGCACTTTTTACATTTTTTAGCTTTACAACATAGCTCAGTAGTAGATTGTTTACAGTGTACTTTTCTAGCATTCTGTCTTCAGATTGAGAGTTGTCCATAAATTGATTTCCTATATGTTTAACAATCCAAGAAGCTTGTAGATCTCCAATATCATAAATCAGCTGAGATTTTGCGATTATATTTGGAGAAAATGAAATATCAGTGTTTTTATAATTTATAGTATCTTTACTCCAGGTATCCCAATTGTCAATATACTCTGTAAAAGAAGCAATCTTGTTTTTAGAAAATGTAATATTTGCAGAGTAACTTAATTTCTTTGTTAGTTTTAAAGCAGTTTCAATTTCAACACCTCTTCTGTAAGATTCATCTATATTCGAATTAATAGAAGCTCCTACATCATTTATCTCACCAGTGTTTACAAGTTGATTCTTGTATTCCATGTTATAAAGGTTAATTCCCAAATCAAAGTTTTTTGAATTATATCTGTATCCAACTTCAGTATCAAACAAAGTTTCTGGAGAAGGCCTTGAAGAAGGGGTACTTTCAATATAATCATTTCTATTTGGTTCTCTTTTACCTTCAGAATAAGAGGAGTAAACAGAAGATTTATCAGTTATGGAATAGAATATACCATACTTAGGATTAAAGAATCTTAGGTTAACCGTTTGATTTGCAACCTCTCCGTTCGCATCAAATCCTTCAAAAGTATAGTCTACAAATCTAGTTTGTAGATCAAGATATACATTAAGTTTATTGGTGATAGCGTAATCTGTTTTTAAATAGAGATTTAAATCATTTTTAGTTGCGTCATTTCTATAGTATTCATGATCTAAATCTCCATGAATTTCTGTAAAAATTACTTTTCCAAAATGCGCTCCATTATATGTATTTGCAGCTCCTCCTAAGATAAAATTAACTTTATTTGTAGAATGATTAAAGGAGAAAGTAGCTCCATAAAAATCGTTATCTAACCATTTTCTTCTTATTAGGTTAGATGTAGAAATAGTATCTCCGTTAATTATTGTATCTGAGATTCCATAATCTGATAAAGTAGATTCAGATCCATAATTTATAAGGGAGTTGAATTCACTGCCTTTGTATTGTTCGTAATAACCAGACCCTTTAGTGTAGTGTATAGCTAGATTTAAGAATGTTCTATCACTACATTGTTTGTTGTAATGCAGTTGAAAATGAGTTTGTCCATAATCATCTACTTCATTTTCATAATTGTAAGGATTAAATTTTCTATTACTATCTAAATATGACTGAGGAACTCCATTCCAGGCTTGATAAGTTCTTTCATGACCATCAAACAAAATAGCTTTCAAAGTAGAGTTTTTTCCATAATATCCAGCTGAAAGATAAAAAGATTCTAAATCTGAGGAAGATCTGTCTATATATCCATCAGAAGTGATTTTAGAAATTCTCCCATCAAATGACAAATTATTTCCTAAAAGCCCTGTTCCAAACTCAATATTATTTTTTAATGTGTTAAATGAACCAAGAGTATTAGAAGTAATAAAATACTTTTCCTTTTTCAATCCGTTTGTTTGAAGATTTACTGTAGCTCCGAAAGCCGAACCACCATTAGTAGAAGTACCTACTCCTCTTTGAATCTGAATGTTGTTTACAGATGAGCTAAAATCTGGCATATTTACCCACCATACTCCTTGACTTTCAGAGTCATTTAATGGAATGCCATTTATAGTAACATTAATTCTGTTCGCATCTGATCCTCTGATAGTCATATAAGTGTATCCAATACCTGCTCCCGCATCAGATGATGAAACTACAGAAGGGGTCAGTGAAATTAAGTAGGGTAAATCTTGTCCTAAGTTAGATTTGTCAATTTCCTTTTCAGATAAATTTGTGTATGATATAGGTGTTTTTTCTCCAGCATTTACACCTTTAACTTGTACTTCCTCTAAGAGTTGTGATAGAGAAACAGTGTCTTGTTGTTGTGTAAAACCAAATATTGGTAATGTCATCATTACAGCAATACTCCATTTTTTGTTAAACATTGTTTTAATTTTTTAGTTAATATTTAAAATTAGAGGGGTATTGTTTGTTTTATTTAACTAACTCACATTTTCCTATGATGAATTACCATCTCAGGTTCAATGGGTATAATCTCAGCCAAATTTTAGGCACCCCCTTAATAAGATTGCACAAAATTACAAAAAGTAGTTAGTTGAGAGAAGTCAGTTGGTCGATTTTTTTAATTACCTTCTCTAATCTGTCTTTTCCTTCTACAATATAGTAGTTATGTTCTAAATTATCTAATTCCATTTTATATATCTCAAAGAGTTCCATTCTGTCATTTGGATTTTCTCTAAGTGGATCTGACTCCCATGGAATATCGGGTTTACATAATAAATAAAGTCTGATTTCATTTTGTTGTTCTTCGATTTTATCTAAAATCCAAGTATCACAATTACCAAATTTATATTCACTCCATATTTTTATGGTAATTAAATCAGTATCTAAAACTATATTATCTTTTTCTGAATTAAGTTGCCCTTTTGCTATCCTTAATAAATCCTCTTGCATATATTCATTGCCTTTTTTTTTAAGGTATGTTCTGGCGTATTCTTTAGATTGAGAAAGTTTGAAATGACTTGCGATATCATTACATAGTGTAGTTTTTCCTGAACTTTCAGGTCCTGTTACAACAATCTTATCCATTAATTTTCATTCTATTAACCCAGGAAAAATATCCGAAAATAGCTATAATAGTGTAGGCGAAAAAAAGTAGAGAAGTTAAATGTAGATCTCTATTAAAATATAGATAGACAGAAACTAAATCAATAACAATCCAATATAACCAATTTCCTAATACTTTTTTAACCACCATATAAGTAGCAATCAAGCTAAAAATTGTAGTAAATGAATCTGTAATGGGCATTACAGAATCTGTATATGTAGCAAAATAGAATCCAATAAAAAAAGTGAGAATTGCACCAAGAACTATGATTCCAAGATGAGTGAATACAGACCATTCCTTAATCTCTTCTTTGTTCTGCTTATTCCACATGTAATAACCTACTCCCGCCATTATTAGATAAAATATCTGTAATCCAGTTTCCGGATATAATTTAGCAGTATAACAAATGTGTATATATAAACTAACACTAATAAAAGCAGAAACCCAGCACCAGATACTTTCTCTTGCTGCTAAAACAACATATATTACAGAGAAAAATACAGCGATGGTTTCAATAATACTCCAGTTGAACTTTATATTTGTAAGTATCTGAAAAAATTCTTGCATTAAAAATTTGGTTTTTCTTCTAAATTAATATTAATAACCTTAGTCTTTATTAAGAGGATACATAGATATTTCTACTGAGCATTCCATTCGGTATTTTTTATTTTGATTGATATTTCTGTGATTAAATCAGTGTTATTTTCGATAGCATTCCCTACTACGATAACATCTGCTCCAGCTTTTAGTTTTTCTAATGCTTTTTCAGAGGTATTTATACCTCCACCTATTATTAAAGGACATTCTATTTGCTCAGATACAGATTTAATCATTTCTTCAGTTACAGTATTGATTGCTCCACTTCCTCCATCCATAAAAATTAATTTTAAACCTAACATTTCTCCAGCTATTGCGGTACATACTGCAACATCATTTTTATCGTGCGGTATAGGAGTTGTGGTGCTCATGTAAGAAGCAGTAGTTGATTTTCCGCTTTCTATTAACATATATCCTGTAGATAAAACTTCCAAACTTGATTTTTTTAATATTGGAGCTGTGATTACTTGTTTGCCAATTAACATTTCCGCATTTCTTCCGGAAATTAAAGAAAGAAAAAGAATTCCATCCGCTTTATTATGTACTTGCATTGCATTTCCTGGAAACAAAACTACTGGTATATTAGAATTTTCTTTAATGTTAGAAATGCAAGAATTTAAACTGTCGTTAGTTAATAAACTTCCTCCTACAAAAAAGAAGTCTACTTTATTTTTGTTTGCCTTATTAATTATAGTAGATAACCTTTCGTTATTTTGTTTGTCTGGGTCAATTAATATTGCAAAAAGTTTTTTACCTTCTTTTTTAGACTTTAAAATATGCGTGTAAATATCTTTCATCTCATCTGCAAACATACACTAAATACTTATTTTCAATTTTAAAATAATATGCTTTTAAATATTTTTTTTTGAAATGTACTATCAACATACCCTTATTCTTTGCTTCAAAATCTTCTAATAAGATATCTTTTTTAAAATTTATATTTCCTTTTTTATGAAATTTATAAACGGATTCTTTTATACACCAGATTAAACTTGTTTTATTCTCTGTTAAATTGGTTTGATTCTGGTTGACAAATTTTGATTGAGTTTTCATAGATTTTTCAGAAATCTCCTCTATGTCTACTCCTATTAAATTGTCGCTTATCGTAATGCAAACTAAATTTCCTGAATGAGAGATAGAAATATGTTGATGATTATTTAGTAGTGGAGATCCATTTTCAGAATAAGATATTTTAAGATTTTTAGAATGTAAATAAAGTAAAATTCTGGCACAGATAAATTCTAGGTTTCTTTTTTCAGATCTAAATTTAGGGAATTCTATATTAGGATATAATTGGACTAATTCTTCTAAAGATTCTTGAATCCTCCAGATGTAAATTAAAACATTATTTTCCTCTTTTTTAAGGACTAATGGCATATGGTGATTTGTTGAGGCTAAAGTAATAATTATGCTTATATTTGCAGTCCTTTTTAAAAAATATGGCAGTAGAAACTATGAATTACAAAGTAAAAGACATCTCCTTAGCTGATTGGGGGAGAAAAGAAATAAAATTAGCAGAGGCAGAAATGCCAGGACTTATGTCTATTAGAGAAGAGTATGGTGATAGTAAACCTCTAACAGGAGCTAGAATTGCGGGTTGTTTACACATGACTATTCAAACAGCAGTGCTTATTGAAACATTAGTTCATTTGGGAGCTGAGGTCACCTGGTCATCTTGTAATATATTTTCAACTCAGGATCAAGCTGCTGCGGCAATTGCTAAATCAGGAGTTCCTGTTTTTGCATGGAAAGGGATGAATGAAGATGAATTTGATTGGTGTATTGAGCAAACTCTTCATGGCTTTAATGATGGGAAGCCGTTAAATATGATTTTAGATGATGGAGGCGATTTAACAAACATGGTCTTAGATAGATATCCTCATTTAGTTGAAGAGATAAGAGGTCTTTCCGAAGAAACTACTACAGGAGTTCATAGATTATATGAAAGGATGGACAAAGGGACTCTCACCATCCCAGCAATTAACATAAACGATTCCGTAACTAAATCAAAGTTTGATAACAAATATGGTTGTAAAGAATCATTGGTAGACGCTATAAGAAGGGCTACGGATGTAATGATGGCTGGAAAAGTGGCTATTGTTGCCGGTTATGGTGATGTGGGAAAAGGTTCAGCGGCTTCATTAAGAGGAGCGGGCGCCAGAGTTATTGTAACCGAAATTGATCCAATTTGTGCTCTTCAAGCTGCTATGGACGGATTTGCGGTAAAGAGAATGGATGATGTGGTAAAACAAGCGGACATTGTAGTAACTACTACAGGAAATAAAGATATCATTCAATCACGTCATTTTGAAAGTATGAAAGATAAAACTATTGTATGTAATATTGGACATTTTGATAATGAAATTGATGTCGCTTGGCTAAATGAGAATTGGGGGCATACTAAAAATGAAATTAAACCTCAGGTGGATATGTATACAATAAATGGAAATGATATTATTTTACTTGCTGAAGGTCGATTGGTAAATTTAGGATGTGCTACAGGTCACCCCTCATTTGTAATGTCTAATTCTTTTACTAATCAGGTGCTTGCACAATTAGAGCTTTGGAATCATTCAGAAAAATATGAAAATAAAGTATATATGTTGCCTAAACATTTAGATGAAAAGGTTGCAAAATTACACCTTTCAAAGATTGGTGTAGAATTAGAAACATTAAGACCAGATCAAGCAGAATATATTGGTGTGAAAGTTGAAGGCCCTTATAAGCCAGATTACTACAGATATTAATTTTAGTCTAAAATTTAGTAGATATGAAAATTTCGAGAGGTCGGGATTTTGTTAGTTTGTAATTTTTAGAATCCCGCCAGAATAAGAAGTGTAATATTGTTTTAGTGGCAATAACGCTGGTCCATTAGCTGTTACACCTTCTTGGTCAATTAAGAATTTTGATTCACAACAAGAACAGGAAGCTATTGTAGCATTAATCGAATCAATATAGGCGCACTCCGAAGATGGTTCAAAAGAACAATTTCTATCAAATGCTCTGTAGTCATTCACGTTTAAATGGTAAATTATTATTCCTTTTACTCCTCCTGATATAAAAATGGAATTACCTATAGCTCCTAAATCAGAATATTCTGGTTGATTTAATGGGATCTCAATGTTTACATAAACATCTCTGATGTAATCATTTCTATCAATACATGAACTGAAAAAAATGAATAAAAATAAGGATATAATTAGTTTTTTCACACTGCAATTTTACAAATAAAAATAGTAGTATAATAGTGAGGAGATTTTTTTGTGGCAATAGTAAAAGTTATTATCTTTACCGCCTTTGATAATAAATTTTAATAAAACATTTATATACCTATGTTTAAAAAAATATACTTAACAACACTTTTTGGATTATTTGCTACAATTACATTTGCCCAGACAGGGACCCTTAAGGGGGTTATTACAAATAGAGTTACTGGCGCTCCGGTTGATTTTGCGAATGTTGTAATAATGAAAAATGGTGTGCAAAAAGGTGGTACCTCTACTGGTTTAGATGGTAGTTTTACTATTAAACCAATTGATCCTGGTACCTACACCGTAAAAGCTTCCTTTGCTGGATATACAACTTTCTCCTTGGAGGGAGTAATTATTTCTGCAAATAAGATTACTTATCTAACAGGTGATAATGCTATAAAAATGACAGAAGGGGTTTTAGTAGATGAAATTGAGGTGAAAGGGTTTACAAAGCCACTCATTGACCAGGGTAATCTATCTGGAGAAACAAAAACTTCAAAAGAAATTGTAGCGCTGCCAACGAAGAGTATCAACTCTATTGCTTCTACAACAGCAGGTATATATCAGAAGGATGAAGGTGATGCTGTAAATGTTAGAGGTTCTCGTTCAGATGCGACCTCTTATATTGTAGACGGTATTAAAGTAAGAGGTACAATGGGAGTTCCTACTTCAGCAATAGAACAGATTACTGTGGTTACAGGAGGTCTTCCAGCTAAGTATGGAGATGCTACTGGAGGAGTTATTGAGGTAACAACAAAAGGTCCATCTAATAAATTGTTTGGATCTTTTGAGTATGAGTCTTCAAGATTATTCGATGATTATAATTACGACTTATTAGGATTTGCTCTTTCGGGACCTATTTTTAGAAAAACTAACTCAGATGGAACGAAAGGAAATTCAGTTGTTGGATTCTTTTTATCCGGAGAATTAAGAAATGTAGATGACTCGGATCCATCAGCAATAGGAATGTGGAAGGTTAAAGATAATAAATTAGCGGAATTAAAAGCGACCCCATTTATTATTGCTCCTAATGCCGCTGCTGGTTTCTTAAGTACTTCTGATTTCTTAACTGAGGATGACTTTGAAAATGTTCAAGCAAAATTAAATACAAATAAGTTTAGATACAATTTTGCTGGTAAATTAGATATAAAACCAGCTAAAAATACTTTCTTATCTTTAGGAGGGACATATTACAAGAGCGATGGTCAAAATTATAGCTATTGGAGATCTATGTTTAGCTCATCTAATAACAGTACTTCAACTCAGGAAACATGGAGAGTTTTTGGAAGACTTACTCAAAAGTTTGGTACCGAGGAATCTAACAGTGAGAAAAGTTCCAGCTTGATTAAAAACGCATATATAACAATACAGGGAGATTACACATCCAATTATTATCAGACTTATGATGAGCGACATAAGTACAATTTGTTTAATTATGGACATGTTGGGAATTTTGTTACTCATAAAGCTCCTGTATATGGAAATGGAACAGCTATAGATTCAATTACAGGCATTCCTTACTCGGGACAAATTTTGTTAGGATGGAGAGATACATTATATGAGTTTTTTGATTCCACTACTCACAACCCAGACGCAGCAAATTATACTAGTGCTTACTACGACATGTTTGAGCAATATGGAATGTCATCACAATATATTTCTGGATATGGAGCTGATGGAGTTATTAGAACAGAGTTTGATCTTCAGGGACAGGGATTAAGAAATGGAGATGGACCATCTTCTGTTTATTCTTTATTTGGTAATTGGGGGACACAATACACTGGTGCAAATCGACAGTATAATACACAATCAACTTTTAAGTTCTCTGCTTCCGCTGATGTAGGAGATCATGAGATTTCTTTTGGTTTTGAAAGAGAGACTAGAGTAGATAAGTACTGGGGAGTAGGAGCAAATGGTTTGTGGACTCTTGCTCGTCAACTAACTAATAAACATATAGTTCAAAGAGATATATACAATCCAATACCTATATTTGATGCAAATGGAATTTTTCAAGACACTGTAGATTTTAATAGGTTAAATGAACAACAGTATGATAATTTGGGTAATCCTATATTTTATTATTCTGATGCAGATGGTAATCAGTATCAGGGGATTGGATTAAGTCAACAATCTACCTTTGATTATAATTTAAGAGGAAATCTTGAAGGTTATAATTATGATGATATAAATTGGATTGATATTGACAATCTAGACCCTGACCAATTAAGTATTAATTATTTTAGTGCAAATGAGTTATTAAACGGAGGGTCTAATTATGTTTATTATTTTGGATTTGATGCTTTTGGAAATCCTATTTCTGGGACCCCTACTTTAACAGATTACTTTGGTCATAGAAATAAAGATGGAAATTTAGTTGAAAAGGGGTCTGTTACGCCACAGAATGAAATTGGAACAGTAATCTCAGAAAATCAGTTAAGAAGAGAAGTAGCTGCGTTTAGTCCCATTTACACAGCTGGTTATATTCAAGATAAATTTGCAGTTAATGATTTATTATTTAATATAGGTTTACGTATAGATAACTATGATGCAAACCAACCAGTATTAAATGATAAATATTTATTATTTAATCCGTCTCTAGCTAATACACAAGCCGCTAAATCATTGTTACCAAATCCTGATCCTGATAATTTAGATTGGGAAGATTTGAATCATCCTTCTTCTATTGGTGATAATTTTGTAGTATATGTAGATAATATTGAAGATGCATCAAGAATTGTTGGGTATAGAGATGGAGATAATTGGTATAATGAGCAAGGAGTTCAAATTTCAGACCCTACTTTATTAGCAGAAGCTGCTGAAGGAAAAATTTCTCCATTATTAGACGAGGATGCGATTAAAGCAGTTAAAGGTGGTTACAAGACAGATGATGCTTTTGTAGATTATAAGGCTCAAACAACTTTTATGCCACGTATTGCATTCTCTTTCCCAATCTCAGATGAAGCACAGTTCTTTGCTCACTATGATGTTTTAACTCAAAGACCTCCATCAGCTAATAGAATTGAGCCATTGGATTATTTATATATGGAAGATAATGTAGGAGCTCTTTTAAATAATCCTGATTTGAAACCAGAAAAAACTATAGATTACGAACTAGGTTTTGCTAAGAAATTAACTCTTTCTTCAGCGCTAAAGATGTCTTTATTTTACAAAGAATTGAGAGATATGATTCAGGTTACAAATGTACTGGGTGCTTATCCTGCTACTTATATGATGTATCAGAATATTGACTTTGGTACTGTAAAAGGATTTTCTGCAAGCTACGACTTAAGAAGAACTGGAAGAGTACAAATGACTACTAACTATACCTTACAATTTGCTGATGGTACAGGTTCATCAGCTTCCTCCGGATATAGTTTGGTTAATACAGGTCAGCCAAATTTAAGAACAACTATCCCATTATCTTATGATCAAAGACATGCTCTCTCCGCATCTGTAGATTATAGATATAAAACCGGAGATAAATATACAGGTCCAGTTTTATTTGGTTTGAAAATATTTGAAGATGCTGGAGCTAATATTATGATGTCTGCAGGTTCTGGAACTCCTTATTCAAGACAGTCAAATATTACTCAGGAAGCAGCTGATGGAATTAATGATCGTTCTACTCTTATGGGTAGTATTAATGGATCTAGATTGCCATGGCAGTTTAGATTAAATGCTAAGTTTAATAAGAATTTTGAAATTAAATGGAATAAGAAAAAATCCTCTTTTGTTAATGCTTATTTACAAATTCAGAATCTTTTAGATGCTAAAAATATTATTAGTGTATACAGAGCTACTGGTAATCCAGAGGATGATGGATATTTAACAGCTGCAGAATCACAGAATGATATTATGAGTAGAAACAACCCTGATTCCTTCAGATATTTATATTCGTTAGCGGTAAACAATCCGTCACATTATAGTTTGCCAAGAACATTTAGATTAGGTTTATCACTTACCTTTTAATAAAAATTAATTATGATATCAAAAAAATCATTTATAAATATGAAATTTAATAAACAAATAATAATAACATTTGTAATTGCATTTCTGACGAGTTTTGGAATTACTGCAAAAGAAAATGTTCCGAACCCTAATATGAATTCTAGTAATTATTCTAAAGTTGCTTCAGGATGTTCTCCTGCAACATCTCAAACGGATATCGATGTAAATAATGTAAGAGCTACTATTTTAGGTGGAGGTGATATGTGGTGGAATTTATCAGATGCTCAATATGAGATTCCAAAAGGAAGTGGATTAAATTCTTTATTTGCTGGTTCTTTATGGATTGGTGGTGTAGATGCTGGAGGTCAGTTGAAGGTTGCCGCTATGACTTACAGACAAGGGGGAAATGATTTCTGGCCTGGGCCACTAGATATTGCAACAGGTACTATAACTTCAGATGAGTGTAATATCTGGGACAAACATTTTAAAATCACAAGGGCAGAAGTGGAAGAGTTTGTAGCTAGATTTGGATCTGACCCAACTTATGATCAATCTATGATACCGGAATCTATTATGAACTGGCCAGCTAATGGTAATTCTGCTCAAGATCAATTTTTAGCTCCATTCTATGATCTAAATGGAAATGGAATCTATGAACCTTTACTGGGTGATTATCCAGATTATAATATAACTGGAGACAATGATGAAGCTGAGTTATATGGAGATCAAACATTATGGTGGATATTTAATGATAAAGGAAATATCCATACAGAAACAGAAGCAGATCCAATTGGATTAGAAATTCATGCTCAAGCATTTGGTTTTACAGCTGATAATGAGATTAATGATATGACTTTCTATAATTATAAGATTATTAATAGATCTACACTACCATTATCAGATGTATATTTTGGGCAATGGGTTGATCCAGATCTAGGCTATTATTTAGATGATTATGTTGGTTGTGATGTGAGTTTAGGATTAGGTATCTGTTATAATGGTGATGCAGAAGATGAGGGAGCACAAGGATATGGATTTAATCCACCTGCTATTGGAGTAGATTTCTTTCAAGGACCATTAGCAGATCCAAATGATGGATTAGATAATGATAGAGATGGTATTATTGATGAAGAGGGAGAGCAGATTATCATGTCAAAATTTGTATATTATAACAATGACTTTACAGTTAGAGGAAATCCTGAAAATGGAACACATATTTACAATTATTTAAGAGGTATTTGGAAAGATAATGTTCCTATGACTTATGGTGGAGATGGAAAGGGTTCAGGTCCTGGAGCCACTACTGATCTTTGTAATTTCATGTTTCCAGGAGTGTCAGATCCAGATTTCCCTGGACAAGAATGGTCAGAGGTTACAGCCGGTAATCAACCTGCTGATAGAAGATTTATTCAATCTGCCGGTCCTTTTACATTAGAACCTGGAGCTGTAAATACAATTACTACTGGAGTGGTTTGGGCACGAGCTCAAGCAGGAGGAAATGAAGCATCTGTTCAATTAGTAAAGATATACGATAGAGAAGCTCAAGCACTTTTTGATAATAATTTTAATATTATGAATGGACCTGATGCTCCAGATTTAGAAATTAGAGAATTAGATAAAGAATTAATTATTTCTTTAACTAATAAAGAATCTTCTAATAACTATAATGAAGAGTACTCAGAGAAAGATCCATACATTACATTAGCTTCAAATGTAGATAATCAGAATTATAAATTCCAAGGTTATTTAGTGTATCAATTAAAAGACGCTACAGTCTCTGTAACGGACCTTGATAATCCAGATAAAGCTAGATTAGTTTTCCGTTCAGACATTAAGGATGGTGTAAAAGGAATAATTAATCAGTATCTTGATCCTATCATGAACGTATATGTTCCAGTTGAAGAGATCCCTTCATTAATGGAGTCTGGTGTAGCTGGAGCTGTAGATGAAGGAGTAGAATATTCGTTTCGAGTTACTGAGGATAAGTTTGCTTTAGGTAATCCAACTTTAGTAAATCATAAAACATATCATTATATGGCTATTGCTTACGGATTTAATCCAGCAGAAATAAATGCAAATCCGTATGATGTTAACAATCCACTTTATGATGGTAGAAATCAGCCTCATATCGCTGGAAGAAGAAATATTAGACCTTATACTGCAATTCCTCATCAAATTGCTCCTGAGAATGGAGGTACTGTTTTAGGAGCTTCTTATGGTGATGGGGTTAAAATAAGAAGAGTAGAAGGTAGTGGTACCGGTACTAATACATTAGAGATTGATTCTGCTACTGTTAACGAAATTCTTGAGAATGGTAAATCTTTATTCCCTTCTTACAAGAACGGAATGGGACCTATTACTATTTCTGTAGTTGATCCAGTTGAGATCAAAGGAGAAGATTATACAGTTATTTTAGAACAGCCAGTTAAAACTCCACAAGGAGCGGTTACTTCCTATGAAAATTGGACTGTTTTAAATGGAAATGATACTTTAGTATCTAGTTCAAAATCAATAGATGTAGGAGTAGAACAATTATTTCCCAAACATGGATTCTCAATAAAACTTAACCAAGTAGAAGTACCAACTAGTGATCCAATTACAAATACCAATAATGGATTTATATCAGGTGAAATCGAGTTTGATGATCCATACGACAAATGGTTAACAGGACTTCCAGATTATGATGAACCTTTCTTATACGGATTAAACTGGATACGTTCAGGGTCTTATTCTGATGAAGATGATGACAAATTAGATGATTATTTTTCTGATGAGGATCCCAATGGAATTTATGAAACTGTTGTAGAACAATCCGCGACAGTTTTTGGAGGTTTAGAGATTTCTGGTGGTACTTGGGCTCCTTACAGATTTGCATCACACTTCAATAGTGGTCCAGGGCAAAATTATTATACATCATTCCCTTATTCATCTGCAACAACACTAAATTCCGTAGATATTGTATTTACCCCAGACCAAACTAAATGGACTAGATGTGTAGTTGTAGAAGCTTCTGATGATAAAAATTTAGCGGAAGGAGGTCAAACTAAATTAGGACTAAGAAGTTCTCCTTCAGTAGGTAAAGATGGTAATCCGGATAACTCAGGAACTTATGGTATGGGTTGGTTTCCTGGTTATGTCATTGACATAGAAACAGGAGAAAGATTAAATGTAATCTTCTCAGAAGATTCTTGGTTAGCTGGAGAAAATGGAAGAGATATGATCTGGAATCCAACATCTAACATTGTTACTGAGGAGTTCCCATTTTATTCAACTAATTCTGGAGAATTTTCTGGAGGAAGTTATTTGTTAGGAGGTAAACATTTTGTATATGTAATTGGAGGAGATGCGTCAGTTTTAGCAGAAGATGATTATTTAAACGAAGATTTATGTCCTTCTTATGATGAAGGAGCCTGGATTTATAACCTATTATCAGATTCTACTTCTAATTCTTTTGAAGGAAATATTGCAAAAGTATTCCAACATACTACTTGGGTAGGGGCTCCTTTACTAGCTCCTGGGTTAGGATCAAAGATTTTTGGAAAAAATGGAAATAATACAGCGAGGGTAAAACTTAGAGTTGAATCTTCATATAATCCATATGTAAATGTTGAGCCATCACAAATATTAAGTACTGCTGATGATTTAGTAGTTGGTAACACCTACTATGTAGCCGACAAAAATATGCAGAAACATAATGCGAGATTACAACTTACTTATCCTAAAATATTAGGTGGTAAGAAAGCAACTCACGCTGGAACGGACTATCAGGTTGGAGAGTCTTTTATAGCAACTTCTAACTCGTGGTCAGGAAATTCTAAAGCAAGATTAATTACCGAGATTCCTATAAATAATTTTGATCCTGTATATGAGTTTAATACTTCAGACTTAATATCTAAACAAAATGATAACCAACAGGCGGTGTCCGCTTTAGATTTAATAAATGTTGTTCCAAATCCATATTATGGATATTCAGGATACGAGACAAGTCAGTTAGATAATAGAATAAAACTAACCAACCTTCCTGAAGAGTCCCTGATTAGAATCTATACAGTTAGCGGAACTCTAATCAAGACTATTAAAAAGTCGGATCAATTAACATCTGTAGATTGGGATTTAAAGAACGATCATGGTATTCCTATTGCTAGTGGTTTATATATTATTCATGTTGAAACAACTATTGATAATTTAAAGCAGGAAAAGATTTTAAAATGGTTTGGTGTATTACGTCCTGTTGACTTAGATACATTCTAATAAAAAAGAAAAATGAAAATTTTAAATATGAAAAAAATAACTCATTGTTTAAAGGTAATTGTAATTTCAGCAGTATTATTACTCTCTGTAATAGATGGAACTGCTCAAGAACAAGCAATAAGATCTGGATCTGCTGGTGCGGCAGAATTATTAATTAATCCTTTTTCTAGAACTTCTGGTTGGGGAGCCGCGAATGTTGCTGGAGTGATTGGCCTTGAAGGTCAGTATTCTAACGTTGCAGGATTAGCGTCAACTGAGCAAACAGAATTAATATTCTCACAAACATCATGGTTACAATATGGAAACGAATTATTTAATGCGGATGAATCGGTGAGTAGTATAAGTACTTTCGGATTTTCTCAAAGAGTAAGTGAATCAGGAGTATTAGGAATTGGTGTTATGGCAATGGATTTTGGTGATATTGAAATTACTACAGTAGATATGCCTGATGGGGGTATTGGAACATTTTCACCAAAGTTTATGAATATTGGAGCTTCTTATGCGCATGTTTTTTCAAACAGTATTCAAGGGGGTTTTACTCTTAGAATGATTTCAGAACAAATTGCGGATGTAAGTGCTAATGGAGTAGCTTTAGACGCGGGTATTCAGTACAGAACTGGAGAACAAGATGAATTGAAATTTGGAATTTCATTTAAAAACTGGGGTCCTAGGATGTCTTTCTCTGGAGATGGACTTTCATTTAGAGGAATAGTTGGAAGTGAAGATGATTATAAAATGACAGTAGAACAAAGATCATCTTTCTTTGAATTACCTTCATTATTTAATATTGGTATGTCTTATGATATAATAATATTAGATCATAGGGTTACTTGCGCTGGAACATTTACTTCAAATTCTTTTCAGAAAGATCAATATAGAATAGGTACGGAATATTCTTATAACGATTATTTTATGGCAAGAATGGGATATGTTTATGAGGAGGGAATAGGTGATATTGAGACTACTTCTACTGCATTGACAGGCCCTACAGCAGGTTTTACTGTTGAATTACCAATGGGTAATGGATCTACTTTTGGAGTAGATTACTCATACACCGCTACTGATCCGTTTAAAGGATCTCACGCTATAGGGTGTAGAATAAATTTGTAAAACGAAATACCAACATATAAATTAATAAGGAAGGTAAAACTTCCTTTTTGCAGTTTAATATAACACTAAAAGAATATAATATGAGTGATATACAATATTTTACAGAAGATGGTTTAAAAAAATTAAAAGATGAATTAGATCATTTAAAAAGTGTAGAAAGGCCAAAAATAATTCAACAAATTGCAGAAGCAAGAGATAAGGGAGATTTATCTGAAAACGCAGAGTATGACGCTGCAAAAGAGGCTCAAGGTCATTTAGAGGATAAAATAAATAAATTAGAATCCTTGTATAGTAACGCAAGAGTTGTAGATACTTCAAAATTAGATATTTCTACTGTTAGATTATTAACAAAGGTCACTATAAAAAATACGGCAAATAATATGCAAATGTCTTATTCTATAGTTCCAGAAGCAGAGGCTGACCTAAAATCAAAAAAGATTTCAGTTACATCACCAATAGGAAAGGGTTTATTAGGAAAAAGTGTTGGGGAGATTGCTGAAATTCAAATTCCAAATGGTACTATTAAATTTGAAATAGTAAATATTGAAGCTGCTTAATGTCTAGTATATTTACTAAAATAGTAAATAATGAGATTCCTTTCTACAAGATTGCTGAAGATGATAAGTTTCTCGCTTTTTTGGATATATTTCCTTTAGCTTATGGACATGTTTTAGTTATTCCTAAAAAGGAAATAGATTATATTTTTGATATAGATTCTGATGAATATATTGGACTTTGGAAATTTGCAAAACAAGTAGCTAAAGCAATGGATAAAGTATTAGTTTGCGAAAGAATTGGTGTAGCTGTTATTGGACTGGAAGTTCCACATGCACATATTCATTTAGTTCCTATTAATGGAGTCTCAGATATTAATTTTGATAAACCTAAAAAGAGTTTCTCTGCAGAAAAAATGAGAGAAGTTGCGGACAGGATTAGACAATCTCTAGGCTAATTTATCAGGATTTTCCTTCAAAAAAGAAGACCAAGAGGAATAACTTTTAACTTTAGATCCTGAATTCCTTTGGAAATAATGACATACAGCTGCTGCAAGGCCATCAGTTGCATCTAAATGTTTTGGCATTTCTCTTATTTTTAATAAGGATTGTAACATGGAAGCAACCTGAACTTTAGACGCATTACCGTTACCTGTAATTGATTTTTTTATTTTTTTTGGTGTATATTCAAAAATTGGAACATTCTTATACAGCGCTGCAGCCATGGCAACTCCTTGCGCTCTACCAAGTTTTAGCATAGATTGTACATTCTTCCCAAAAAATGGAGCTTCTAAGGAAACTTCATCAGGTTTGTACTCTTCTACTAGCTTTACAGTTCGTTCAAAAATTCTTTTAAGTTTTAGTGCATGATTATCAATTTTTTCTAAATGGATCACACCCATTTGAATCATCTCCATTTCCTTTCCTTTTATGATTATGATACCATACCCCATGATTGTAGTTCCTGGGTCAATTCCTAATATGATTTTTTCTTCCTCCAAAATATACTTTCAAAAATAGTAAATGATTTTTATAGTATATCTTAATTTTCAAATTTTGATTAAGTTTGTATTAACAACATTTTTTATGATTTCTATAATAATTTTATTCATTTACTTTGTTTTGTTTTATGTTTATATTCGGTCATGGAATAAAATTAACTCCCTGGAAATCAAGCGTTATACTAAATCAGTATCTGTAATAATAGCATGTAGAAATGAAGATCAGAATATTCTTAAACTTATTAGTTGTTTAAAAAAGCAAAATTTTGACAAGAAAAAACTAGAATTGATTTTTATTAATGATCATTCGGAAGATAAAACATTAGAATTATTAGAAAAATCACAAAAAAATTGTAGTTATTTAGAAGTTATAAATCTTAAGGATTCAATTACTGGTAAGAAAAATGCAATTAGAGAGGGAATTAAAGCGGCTGCAGGAGATATTATTCTTTGTACTGATGCAGATTGTGAAATGGGAGAAAGGTGGATAGAAACGATAATTAAATATTTCGAGGACCCTAATTGCAGATTTATTTCCGCTCCAGTTATGTTAAATGAAGAAAATAATTTATTTTCTAAGTATCAGCAATTAGAATTATTGTCATTAGTATTAACCTCTGCTGCTGCAATCGGTTTAAATAAACCTACTTTATGTAACGGAGCGAATATAGCTTTTAGAAGAAAAGATTATTTGAAAATTAATCAAAAGGATTTTGAGAAATTTACAACTGATGATTTGTCTTTACTGCATTATTTCAAAGATAAGTTTAAGAATTGTATATTCTTTATTAAAGATATAGAAGCTATAGTTTCTACAGATAAGCATGAAAGTTTAGAATCTTATTTTTCTCAAAAAATGAGATGGATTTCATCTTCAAGATATTTTACAGATTCACATACTATTTTAATTTCTCTTTTAGTCTATCTAGTAAATATAATATTTTTTTACTCTGTTTTACAGATTATATATTCTTTTATTTTTGTTTTAGATTTATTTACAAGTTCTTATTATTTATTAATAATTGCTATAAAAGTTTTCATTGATTTTCTTTTTCTTAATACAAGACTAGATTTCTTTAATAAAGAAAACTTATTAAAATATCTTTTTCCCTTTGCGGTAATTCATTCAATTATTACAGTTGTTATTGTACCTTTGTCATTTATTATTCCATTGCAATGGAAAGGAAGAAAACTATGAACTCACAATCTTTAAATAGAATAGCTTGGAGTAGATTTAAAAAGGATAAGATGGCTCTAGTCTCATTATTTTTTATTGTTTTTTTATCTATGTTATCTGTAATCCCTTATGTTTTTATGACTGATAAAACAGAGTATGCAAGTGAGATGAATCTGGATATTTCTACACTTCCTCCTTTCTCTACTATATCTGTACTTAACATTGAAGATGATGTAATCTTTGCAAAAAATGTTACAGAGAAAAGATGGGGAGTAACATATGATTTAATATCTAGTTCAGAATATGTAGAATATGTAGGAGAATATTCTCACTATAAAAGAACTTATTATTTTGGGACAGATAAATTCGGTAGAGATCTTTTCAGTAGAATCATATATGGAACTAGAATTTCTTTGTCTATAGGCTTTGTATCAGTATTGATTTCATTAATAATTGGAGTTTTGTTAGGGTCTTTTGCAGGATATTATGGAGGAAATATTGACAATATTATAATGTGGTTTGTAAATGTATTTTGGTCTATACCAACCCTTTTAATGGTCATTGCAATAACTTTAGCTTTGGGAAAGGGTTATTGGCAAGTTTTTGTTGCGGTTGGGCTTACGATGTGGGTAGAAGTAGCTAGATTAGTTCGTGGCGAATTTATTTCTCAAAGAAATCGAGAATATGTTGAAGCAGGATTAGTTTTGGGTTATTCTAATTTTAGAGTCATTTTTAAACATATTCTTCCAAATATTATTGCTCCGGTTATTGTTATTTCTGCAGCAAATTTTGCGGCCGCTATCTTGATAGAAGCAGGACTTAGTTTTTTAGGGTTAGGATCTCAACCTCCTATTCCCTCTTGGGGAGCCATGATAAAGGATCACTATAATTATATTATTATGAATAAGGCATATTTAGCAATAATTCCAGGTATTTGTATTATGTTTTCAGTGTTAGCTTTTATGCTTTTAGGCAATGGTTTGAGATCTGCACTAGAAGTGAGGGGGTAAAAAAGAGGCTATAAATTGCTAACATACTTTCATATAATCTTCTCCGTTTTTTTATAAAATTCTAGATAGAAATTTTTTAAATTTGCTTAAAATAAAAAATTTAAAAATGACAAAAAAAATATTATCAGTTGTATTGATTTTAACTTTTAGCTTTTTTTCTGCGAGTGCAGATGAAGGCATGTGGCTGCCTCATTTATTAAAATCTATGAATGAAGCAGACATGCAAGAATGCGGATTACAACTTACAGCGCAAGACTTATATGATGTCAATAATTCTTCTTTAAAAGATGCTATTGTTTCATTTGGAGGGTTTTGTACTGGAGAGATGATTTCATCTGAAGGGTTAGTTTTAACAAATCACCATTGTGGATATGGTCAGATACAAGAGCATTCTTCTCTAAGGAACGACTATTTAAAGGATGGATTCTGGGCAATGACTAGAGATGAAGAATTGCCAAATGATGGTTTATTTGTCTCTTTCTTAGTAAGTATAGAGAGCGTCACTGATAGAGTGTTAGAAGAATTAGGGGATGTTTCACAGTCTGAAAGAAACCAAAAGTTAAGATTGATTTTTAATTCAATTATTTCTGAATCTACTGAAGGAACAAATTATAATGCAAGAGTTAAATCTTTTTTTGGAGGTAATGAATTTTACCTAATGAAATATGTTACATATAATGATGTTAGATTGGTAGGCGCTCCACCTTCCTCCATTGGAAAGTATGGAGGAGATACGGATAACTGGATGTGGCCAAGACACACAGGGGATTTTGCATTGTTCAGAGTATATTGTGCTCCAGACGGATCTCCTGCAGAGTATTCAGAAGAAAATATTCCATATACTCCAAAACATCATCTTCCGATTCAACTAGATGGAGTGGATAATGGAGACTATACTATGATTTTTGGTTTTCCAGGTAGAACAGATAGGTATTTAACTTCTTTCGGAATACAACAAGCTTTAGATCAAACAAATCCTACAATAGTTCAAATTAGGCAAGAAAAGTTATCAATTATGAAAGCCGGTATGGATGCTAGTAAAAAAACAAAAATCCAATACGCGTCAAAGCACGCTCAAACATCAAACTACTGGAAATACTATATAGGCCAGTCAAAAGGACTCAAAAGAATGAAGGTTTACGATAAAAAATTAGCTATTCAAGATCAATTTATAGAGTGGGTTAATTCAGGAGATGAAAATAGGTATGAGAAGTATGGAAATGTTTTGAATATAATTGAGGAAGCTTATGATCAGAATAAAAAAATTAATATCGCTAGAACGTATTTAAATGAGGCTATTTTCCAAGGAGCTGAAATCATGTACTTTTCTTATTTAATGAATAGGAAATTAGAGAATATACCTTCAGATGAAAAAGAAAAAAGAAAATTAATTAAGGATATAAAAATGGAAGCTAAAGAGTATTATAAAAATTATAATTCAACAATTGATGAGGAATTGTTTTCGTCAATGTTAGAAATGTATTATTATAATGTTCCGAAGAATCAGCATCCGTCAGTATTCAAAAGAATTGAACAGCAATTATTTGGTTTTAAGGCTTTAGATTTTGATTATTACGCTAGAAATGTTTTTAGAAGATCAATTTTCTCTTCTAAAGAGAAATTCTTTGAGTTTCTTGATAATCCTTCAAAGATGAAATTAGATAGAGATCCTGCCTATACTACAATGATGTCAATATATGACTATTATTTAGAAAATCACTATCAAAAAAGATTATCTGTAAGATCAAAATTGGATGAAGGAAACAGATTGTTTATTGCGGGTTTAAGAGAAATGAATCCT
>MDTA01119706.1_pt1 | contig 27778 bp, 39 predicted proteins | sample 811151 | NCBI WGS metagenome assembly MDTA01 (sample SAMN05326648, study PRJNA326480) | marine metagenome | isolation source: seawater | place: Indian Ocean: South | collected 2010 | reverse complement strand
TTTTTGTAAAAAATGGATGAACCTAACATTAACAATAAGTGGGCTGGAGGAAAGCCGATTGATATACGGAAAAAATGGGCCGGCGGTAACGAATATGAAAACATGTCTTTGGATTGGCACGGCACTGACACACAAGAACTTTATCAAGCTAATTTAAATAAGAAAAAGTGTTATCAATTACTAAAAAGAAATAGCTGGATCGATACTGACATTACCTACAAATTTAATTCATATGGATTTAGGTCAGACGAACTAACGGATGTTGAAATATTATATAATGGATGTAGTAATACTTTAGGTGTCGGATTATGTTTAGATGATACTTGGTCAAAAAAAGTATCTGATCATTTTAACATTAAACATCATAACATTGCAGTTGGAGGATCTGATAACACTTTTATTACTCAAAGATCAATCTATTGGGTACCAAAACTAAAACCAAAAATATTAGTTGTGAAAGAAACAATGATGCAGAGATACAATTGGTGGGGATCAGATCAAGGTAACATGCAGTCAACTGCATTTGGGAAAACTTTAGATCACAGCATTGTTGATATAAGTACCAATCCAGCAAACTATGAATGGCATTATTTTACGTTTCGTAAACTATTACAAAATGTTTGCAATGAAAATAATGTTAAATTAATTCTTTTACCAAATGAACAAATAGCAAAAGTCAACGATCCTGACCATGATCTAGCTAGGGACTTGCAACATCGTGGCAGAAAAGAAAACCAAGCTATCGCTAAAAGAGTGATAGACGAAATTGGAAACTTAGTATAAAATAGTAATGTAAACGATGAGATCATCGGAATAGGTTATACGGACCTGGGGGCAGTACCCAGCACCTCCACCAGAGCTAGATGGTGGCTTATGTAATCCCTTTCGGGGGTGAACTAGGATCGACGGTAATTCAAAGGATGATGGAGTTTGCCCAGTTGGAACGAGGATACGGCCAAATTTATAAATGCAAACGAATATGCATACGAGGAAGAGTTAGCCCTAGCGGCATAATTCATCCGGGGCGGCCCCTGCCTGGCAACAGAAGTGGGGCATCGAAAAAATAGCATTTAACTTAAATACCCATATATGGCATTAAGATATAGAAAGTTAATAGTAAGATTGAGGATGTGGTATGCTGAATTGAGAGGCCACAAGGGCAAAAAATGGAACTATGAACCTTCGAAATATTATCTAAGGGGGATTAATAGAAATGTATGAATATAAGTGTAAAATTATTAAAGTAATTGATGGAGACACTGTTGACGTTGACATTGATTTAGGGTTTGGCATATGGATCAAAGATGAACGTGTAAGAATTATGGGTATAGACACACCCGAATCAAGAACAAGAGATCTATTAGAGAAGAAATTTGGCCTTGCCGCGAAAGCTAAACTTACTGAATTACTCAAAGGTACTCCAATTTTAAAAACGCAAATAAACAAAGACGGCGAAGATATGAAAGGCAAGTTTGGCAGAATATTGGGCGATTTTATTGTAGCTGATGGCTACGGTGGGTATGCAAATGGGTCCTTGGTAACTGAAATAATGATAGCCGAAGGACATGCAGTTCCTTATACAGGTGGATCAAAAGAAGAGATTGAAGCTTTACATCTTAAAAATCGCGAAAAACTTATTGAAAACGGCACCGTTGTCTTAGATTGACATTATCTGTAACCATAGTAAAATAATACTATGATTAGACTATTACTATTAATGCTTGTTGGCTCAGGCTTTTGGTTCCTATTTGTTTTCTTTGCACAGTTGTCATAGATGAGAATATTTCTAGTAATATTTTTACTGTGGGCAACTTCCATAGGATCAAGCTCTGACGGAGTAGAGTTGATAGATGAACATGTTGAAAAAGAAACATATTGTCTAGCACAAAACATTTATTTTGAAGCATCTACCCAGCCAACTGCGGGAAAAATAGCTGTAGGACTTGTGGTTCTAAATAGATTGCTGGACACAAGGTATCCAAACACAGTTTGTGAAGTAGTGTACGAAGGCCCTGTGGTCGAGTCTTGGAAAACACAGGCAAAGGATATCCCAGATGAAGAAAGAATATACATTCCTATTAGACATATGTGTCAATTTAGTTGGTACTGTGATGGTAAAAGTGATCAAACACAAGAACATGAAAACTGGTATAAATCACAAAGCATTGCAGTTCAATTAATGGAAGGCCGATATAAAGGATTGGTCGAAGGTGCTACACATTATCACGCAACATGGGTAAGGCCAAGCTGGGCCAAGTCTTTAACTTACATTGGACAGATAGGAGATCATTTATTTTACAAATGGGAAAACAAATAATAATCTTACTAACATTGATAGCATGTGTGGGTTGTAGCACTTCAAGTCCAGTAATGTATGTGTCAACAGGTCATATTGGTCAGAAAGACATGATAGACAGTGCGTTTCAAAACGCAATGGAATATAATCCTGATGGAGTTCCTGTGTATTGGCAAGATGAACACACGGGTAAAAGTGGACATGTAAAACCATTGTATGCATCATACGATTGGGCAGGTCCTTGTAGACACTTTGAAATAGCATATTTTTATCCAAATCGAACTGAACAAAAGCAATACGGACAAGCCTGTAGACGTGATGCTGTCTGGCTAATACATTAAATATTAATAATATGTCCTTTTGCAACTATTTCGGGCAAGGCCTTGATCTGTCTGTGCACCAAAACAAATTAGTAATGAAACCATGTTGTCTATACGATTTCAATGATGATATGGAAAGCACTGAGCAAGGAGCTGTTTGGAAAGTTCCCATTGATGATATTACAAAAAACACTCTGGTACAAAAACTACAAAATTACATCATACATTCTGCAGAACAAAACAAAAAACAAAAAGGCTGTTGGGTGTGTATTGAACAAGACAGTTCAGGTGTAGGCAGTCTTAGGAAAAAGAGTTTTGAATATGATAACAAAGAAGCAAAGATACATTCACTTACATTAGAAGCTGACTACAGATGTAATCTAGCATGTGCAATTTGTGGGCCTAAACATTCTTCAACATGGTATGCTCAAGCAGATCCAAGAAACAAACCACACTACTATTCATCAACTGCTTTTAAACATAGCAAGGCATATGTCCCAATAAGGCAGACTATTATTGATAGTGTATTAGACTTAGACTTATCGAATCTGCAATGGGTAAAAATTGCAGGAGGCGAACCTTTGTATAGTGATAGCCATATACAAGTTATCAAAGGTATAGCTGATCGTTGTGATCCAAATAAAATTTCTTTGACTTATACAACAAATTTTTCTGTGTTGCCTAATGAAGAAACATTAAGTTTATGGAAAAAATTTAAACGCATCGAATTTTCTGCCAGCATCGATGGAGTTGGTGATCAGTTTCATTTCCTAAGATGGCCGTATCGATTTGATAAACTTAAAAAGAATATTAGTAAATTACAAGAAATCTGCGGATCAAACACAGTTTTCAAAATTGAACACACATTAAATCCTTTGAACATCTTAGACACTGATAAAATGATAGGATTTATCACAAATACTATGCCAAGTAATAAGTTTGGAGATAGAACTGAATTCAACATGCATTCATGCCATGGAGTTGAACTTGCACTACAAAATACACCATTAGATCTACGAGAAGCTGTGTATAAAAAGTATGGAAAAGAACATAAAATTAGCCGGATATTACAGAATACGGCATACACAGAGAACATAAGAGAAGTTATTAACTACCTAGATAATATATCTATTGCTAGACAGTTAGATTGGCGTAGTATATTCCCTGAAGCTCAGAAGTATTTCATTTAAACGACACTGCTAAATAAATACAACGAAGGAAACATTAACAAATGGCAGGATATTTTTCAGTAAAAGGTGACACGAGAAAACCAGCTTACTTCAGAGTAAGCATCGACATGTCAGCATTTGACACAAACACAGATGGCACTACAGGTGGTGCTGTTACTCCAAATGGTAATTTTCCTACTTCCGAAAGACCATACATCACAAACTTATCAACACTTGCAACAAGCACAACCAGAGCAACTACAAATGTCTTAGCTGATCGTAGGGAACGTGGTTTGATGAGATTTGAAAAAATGGTTGAATCTTTACAAACAGATTGTAACTGTGACATTTTGGATATCGAAATACTAGAAGCTAACGGTGACGCACAAGCAACACTATTAGAATTTACAGTAGAAGTTGAAAGCCCTGATCATATCAACACAACAACAACTGATGGTATTCCAGATGGATCAACAAGAGCACTTGCTGGTAATGTTAAAACTGAAGGCACAAACACAAAAGCAAATAGACTAAGAGTGTTAATTGCAAGAGGCATCAACGGTGGAGAAGAAGTTGGTGATTCAAGTGCAAACACCTATTCAGCTTTGAGACATCGTTATCTACCGGCAACAACAGCTTCAGAAATGTCAGAAATATCTGTTTCTAATCCTATTGCTTACGGTGAGATATATGAAGCAACTACAGTCAACCAATTAACACAGACTGTTTCTGTAAGCACTGGCGATGACTCAACACTACTTTTGAACACTAGCCAAGGTACATAACTTTAGTCTAGTCTTATATAGACATCTGCCTACTAACTTAAATATTAAACTATGTTCTTAATTGCATTAGCATTTATTTGTGCTTTAGCCATATCAAGTGTAGCGATATATTATTCTGTGATTGGTTTGGCAGCCATATTTGCGGCGGCTAAGGTGCCAATTTACATAATGGGCGGGGTTCTAGAAGTTGCAAAACTTGTCACTGCGTCCTGGTTATATCAAAACTGGAAAAACATACCTTTTCTTTTGAAGGCATATCTAACCACTGCTGTTGGTGTGTTAATGATCATAACATCGCTTGGAATATTTGGATTTCTATCAAAGGCTCATATTGAACAGGCAACACCGGCAGCCGAAACTGTAGCAAAAATAGACAGAATTGATGAACAAATAATTAGACAAGAAACAACTATATCTAATCTCACAAATAAAATAGAAAGATTGCAGTCAGGCAGTGCAACTGTAAATGTAGACAAAGAAATAGAAAGAGAGCAAAAAATTATTGATAATGCTGATGAAAAAATTAAAGGCGAAGTAGAACTTATTCAAACAAAAATTACCAACACACAAAAACAGATAGATGACATACAAACAAATGCTGATAACAAAATTGACATTATTAGAATAGACAGCAAAGAACAGATTACACAATTACGAGCAGATGCCCAAGCTATAATAGAATCTGAACAAAACAAATTAGACAAACTAGATAGTGCAGTCAGTGATGTACTAAATGCAAACAAATCATTTTTCAACGAAGAACAAGAGGCCGCGGCATTAAAAGAATCACAAAAGCCGGAACGTAATAAGATTGATGTTAAAATTAACCAAACACAAAAGCAACTTACCAAAGACATTGAAGTCATAAATGCTGACACCGAAACGCAGATTAATGACATACAAACACAAGCAGACACACAAATAAATGAATTAAGAAGCAAAATAGACGGCTTTAATGCTGAAATAAGCACCCTACAAGCCTCTATTGCACAAGAAGTAGCCCAAGCCAAGCAAAGAATAAATGACATTAATTCTCAGGCTATTATAGCAGGTGACAATGCTGAAAACCAAATTGAACAATATGAATTGCAAATAAACGATGCATACGATAAAATAGATAATCTAAATGCAGATAAGTTTGTTGCTGAATCAAAGATAAGGGATCTAGAAGCCGAAGTTGGACCAATCAAATATATTGCACAATTTTTCGACAGGGATGGTGACGTTGATTTAGAACGTGCTGTAACATGGTTAATAATAACCATAATGTTTGTGTTTGATCCACTAGCTGTGTTGCTCTTAATTGCAGTCAACATGAGCCTGAAAGCACGTTATGGTTGGTCATTTGAAGATCGACCAAAGTCAGTTGAACAAACATCAAAAAGCTCGGCATCAGTAAAAGAAAAGATTGTAGAAAAAATAGTTGAGGTAGAAGCAGATGTTGATGTATCAACTCCACCTTCTATATCTAAATTAGAAAAGAAAGTAGAGAAAAAAATAAACAAGGAGACAAAAGATGGCAAATGAAAAACAAGAAACAATCAATTCTTTATGGATCAAATATAAAAACAATCTTGAAATGTTAGATGGTGCTTTAGATAAAATTAATAATTTAGAAAACACCATTAGTGAACTAAAAACTGAAGTTGACAACTTACAAGGTATTGTTGAACAAAAACCAAAAGAAGTAGAAGTAATCAAAGAAGTAGAAGTTGAAAAAGAAGTTGAAAAAATTGTAGAGGTAGAAGCCAAAATAGACTTATCTACTCCTGCCGCTGTGGCTGAACTTGAGGCAAAACTTGCAAAAAAATTAGCCAAGGATGACGGATAAAACCAAAAAAGAATTAGATACTTTATGGATCAAGTATCAAAAGACACTTGAGATGCTTGATCATGCCTTGGATGAATTGGACAAAAAGCCCAAAGAGATTGAAATACCAGTGACTGAATATGTCGAAGTACCAAAAATTGTTGAAGTCGAAATAGTTAAGGATATCACACAACAAACCAGAGATGCATATGAGAAACAAATTCAAGATCTAAAAGACCAATTAAACAAACCAGAACCAATACCAACTCCTAATTCAGATTATTGGGGTAGACCTAAAGCATCAAAAAAAGTTGTTGCTGATCAAGACTATGAACAAATGAATCAAAGAAGATATAATAGACTCGTGAATGAGGTGAAGTCAGGAGCTCTAGACATAAACACTTTAACAAACGCCGAACAAGATATAGTAAGAAAAAAATTAAATGAGAAATAAATTAACTTTCTGTAGCTATCCTGACACAGTGATGGGTACACCTTGTTACGGATTAAAAAATTACACAAACGAAACTATCAAACAACTTCTTACAGAGGTCAAAACAGATATACTTTTTTATTTGATTGACCAAGACAATCCAAATGAATGGTTGCAGAAAGTAATGAAACAAGCTACAATTATATTTGATTGTGATGAAGTTCCTTTAACACAAATTAATAAAATATGTCAAAAACAGTAACCACGTGTTCTTTTTGTAACAAAACAAAAGAAGAGGTAAACAAACTAATTGCATCAGAGGCATCAGCTATTTGTGATGAATGTGTAAGCAAGTGTGGACTAATTTTACAAGGTGACGAAGTTAAAAAAGACGAAGATAATATTGGTGAAATCGATCCACATGAAATCAAACAGTTTTTAGATACAAATGTTATTGGTCAAGACATTGCAAAAGAACAAATGGCAGTGTCTGTGTTTTTACATTACAAACGTCTACAACATCCTAACATATTAGAAAAGTCTAATATGTGCATGATAGGTCCAACAGGATCAGGTAAAACTTTATTAGCTAAGACCATAGCAAAATATTTGGACGTTCCATTTTACATTGCAGACGCAACTACACTAACTGAATCAGGTTATGTTGGTGATGATGTTGAAACTGTTATTGCTAGTTTGGTTGAACATGCAGACGGCGATGTTGCAAAAGCAGAAAAGGGAATAGTTTTCTTAGATGAGATAGACAAAATAGCCAGAAAGTCCGAAAACGTTTCAATCACAAGAGATGTGTCTGGTGAAGGTGTGCAACAGGCCTTGCTAAAAATAGTTGAAGGCACAAAACTTAAAGTGCAAATGAAACGTAACAGAAAACATCCACAAGGTGAATCTATTGAAGTAAACACTAATAACATTTTGTTTATTTGTAGTGGTGCGTTTGTTGGTTTAGATCAAATCAAAAAAACTGAAAGTGGATTAGGTTTTATATCAGAAAATCAAACAAAAAAGAATAAACATAAGACATCAGAAGACCATCTTATCAAGTACGGATTAATACCAGAATTTGTTGGCAGGATAGGAAACATTGTAGAATTACAAAAACTTACCACAGAAGAACTAGGCAAAATAATGACACACAGTAAAATATCACCGTTCCTGCAATATCAAAATATTCTGAAGACAGAAGACATTACTTTGGAAATTACACAAAAAGCAGTTGATACCATAGCAGATAAATGTTTTGATTCTGATATAGGCGCTAGAGGTATAAAAAATTATTTCGATGAAATATTAAGACAAACAATATATGATATTAAACAGCTGAAAGCAAAAAAACTTAAGACTGTGCATATTGATAAACAAAGTGTTGAAACCAACACTCCAAATTACCACTTTGAAGAAATAAATTAATTTTAGCTCTTGACATTTTACAATTCAATATTATATTAATAAATAGTATTGTAGATTGCTTTATAGGATCTACATAGAATTAACTTGCTTAATAAGGAGATAATAACATGACAAGAAATTCACTATCAATCTTTAATCAACTTAGACCACTTACTGTTGGGTTCGACGATCATTTCGACATATTCGAAAGAATGTTTGAAAATGATTTCAAACTAAATGGTACTCATGCTGGTAACTATCCTCCATATGATATTGTAAGAACAGGAGACTACACTTATGATATACAACTTGCACTTGCAGGATTTGGTAAAAAAGACATTGATATAGAGTATGCTGACAATACTCTTACTATCAAATCAATACATGCAAAGGAAGAAGAGGATAAAAAAGAAGGCACAATTTACAAAGGCATTAGCAAAAGACAGTTTACAAGATCATTTACTATTGCTGATGACGTTGTAGTAAATGGAGCTGAACTTAAAGATGGTTTATTAACAGTATCTTTAGAAAAAATTATACCTGAAGAGAAAAAACCAAGATCTATTGCTATCAAATAACAACACATGATAGGGGAGCATGTCTCCCCTATTAACTTGACATAAAAAACACAGAGTTTATAATTTAAATACTATGGAAACAATGGCACAAGATAATATACAAGTTGAGGAAAAAGTAAAACAGGTTGTAAAAGAACCTAGCAAATACGCAGTGGTGTATATCAACGATGAACAAACGCCAATGGATTTTGTAATCAATTCATTAATCAAACATTTTCAATACACACAAAAACAAGCACAAAAGATGACCCGAACAATACATGAAGAAGGCAAAGGTGTGGTTGCATTATACAATTTTGAAATAGCTGAACAAAAAGCCACTGAAGTAAAAGTTGAAGCCATTCAGCATGGACATCCTTTAGAAATTAAAGTAGAATCAGCATAAATTGACCACTGTTACTCTTAACAATATCAAACATAGATTTGAATACAGTGAATACCCAAGTAAATGGGAAAACAAATTAAAAGATCTTCAAAACGCAGAAAACATAGTAATTGATGTTGATATTATGAATATAATGTATCTCGATGAAATATTTGATTACTGTGAACACAACAATTTACCAAAGCCTACCCTAAACAGGGCAGATCATAATGTTGGCCATGGCGATGAAGAATTTGGTTTAAACATTTTTCCAAAACATATGAAAGAACAGATCGAAAGTGTCAATAAAAAATCCAAACACGAAGAAATAAGAGAATCAGCAAATTGGGTATCATACAGACACAATGATAGATTACCAGACTTTCAATCATTTATTAGAAACTTCGATGACGATAAAGGAACTAGTTTTGATTCCGCATTTCCAGAGTTTGCAGATGCAGTGTTTGGTGGATCAAGAAATCCTGAAAATAAGCCTTATAAGTTTTCAAAATAACTTAGGGGTTGACTTAGTTGATCTAAGAACTTATAATAAAACAAAATTAACTATAGAAGGGTAACAAACACATGGCAAGAACAAAGCAATATGTTGTATACACAAGAGAATTCGTCAAAGGTAACGTAAGATCAAAAGTTGGCGTATTCATTGACGAAGCAAAAAACGCCACTGATAAACAAGGTAACATCAGCGGTGGAGTTCTAAAGTATAAGAACTTAGCAATGACAAGACCTACTCCTACAAAGAAATTAATCGATGCTGGTTATGACTTTAATGTAAGAGTATTGACTACAACTGATTTAGAATCAGCACAAGCATTAAGAAATGCCACAGTATCATTACTTGATTCTGCTGGTAAAACTGTAATCAACAATCACGTTGCAGTAGCAGTTTAATTCTTTTTCTAGCAATTGGGAGGGCGGTGCTTCGGTATCGCCCTTTTTTTATGTCTACTTGGTTGTGGCAATAAAAACACCGTTCCAATCCTCTGGTAGTTTTTGTGTTTTCATGTATTCACATCTTTCAATCCACATTTTGTAGTAATTAGACATTTTTCCGTTGAAGTGTTTCATAAGTTTTTGACTAATCCATATAGCAGTTTCAAAATCTTGTTTGGCATAAGCTTCATGCATTTGGTCATGCATTTTTTTGCTTTCATACCATTTTGGTTGCACATCGTCTAGGACTGTGTAAATGTCCAACCCTATTGTTTTTCCTTTGACAGCTAAATTATCTAGTTTTAAATAAAAGAAATCGCTTTCGGTTTGTTTAACAGTTTCCGGACCAATGATCAATAAAACGCCATATGCTTTACAAGAACTTTCTAATCTAGCAGTTGTGGATACTGCATCACCTAACACATCATATGAGTGTCTTTTTGTTGACCCCATCTCACCAATGTAACCAAGTCCAGTGTTTATTCCCGCACCCATGCCAACAGGTGGTCTGCCTTCTGCTGTAATTTTTTCATTAAACTTTTCTACAGCCTTTAACATATTCAATCCTGTTTGCACTGCTGTCTTAGGATGATCCTTATCTTCTATTGGTGCATTATGAATGTGCATACTAGCATCACCTATGTACTTTATTATCATGCCATTAGCATCCAACACAGGTTGCGTAATGGCATCCATGTATCCGTTCATAATTTTTGTTAGCCCTTTTACATCATCTCCAAATGATTCGCCTAACGGAGTGAATCCTCTTAGATCTGAAAAACAAATAGAAACTTCTTTTTTGATTCCTTCTTTAATAAGTTTTGGATTGTCCTGTAACATTTTTACAACTGTTGGAGAAGCATACCCACCAAACTGTTTCTTAATTTGTTGTTTTTGAACATATTCTATTACAAATCTATTGAATACAGAATGAAGTCCTACTAAAACTACAGTGATCAAAGGCCAAGTAAAATCAAATAGTAATAAATGTTTACTGTACACATAGACTGCTCCATACACTGTGCCGACGCCAAGTATTACTATTGTGCCTGCTACCACGGCATAATGCACAAACCGTGAAGCTAATATTAGCAACAGTCCTAAAACAAATAGATAAGCAAGTTCATATGTGTCTGCAAGATCTGTCCTTTGTATATTTTCACCATTGATAATTGTTTGTAAAGATACTGCAATAGGCGAGTGTGAATATTGTGTGCCAGATGGTGTAGCAATGGTTGTTGCTAATCCTTCAGCTGTCAAACCTACTATCACAGTTTTGCCTGTGATCGAACTTAGGTCATCTGTAATGCTTAAAGTTGGAAACTTTTTATTCCAACGTAACCATATTCTTGCATTTTGATCTGTATAAATTGTATCATAACCCGGAACACGAACTGCAATTACTCCGTTGGCTCCTGCTTTTATTTGATAAGAAGGATCACCAACAGCAACTCGTATCATTTCTATTGCCATTGCTGGATAAGTTTCTTCACCCACTGTCATTATCAAAGGCACACGTCTTGTTACTCCATCTATCTCTGGTGCTATGTTTAACACACCTACTCCATCTGCATTCAGTCCTAGTAATTCTATAGGGCCTAACATGCCTGGCCATTGAAATAACCATGGAAGCGGATCACCTATTTTTGCCACGCCTCTCGGCACTGCGTTTTTATTTGTTTGTGTGGTACCAACCTGTCCTATAATTACACCATTACCAACCAATGCTTCTGCAAGAGCCATGTCTTGTCCTGCCCTATCCTCTTCTGAAAATAAGATAGGCATTATTATTATACCAGCACCTTTTTCCCGTAGTTGCCAAATCAAATCTGCTATTTTATCTCTTGACCAAGGCCATTGTCCATTTAGTTCAATAGCTTTTTCATCTATTTCTAATATCACTATATCTTGACTAACTGTAATAGGATCAGTGCTCTGCAAATAATCAAAGCCTTTTAGTCTTAGTGTTTCAGACATTCCGCCATCTTGCACACGTAAAAATACAAGTAAACTTAAGGTAAGAAATGCTGTCAGCCAATGTGCAAAATACTTCATACTATTAATTACCTTGAGTAGTAGATAGTGTACAACCAGCCTGTGTTCCGCAAGTCATATCAATGCTATAATCTTGATCAGTAGATCCTTGTTGTTGCAAATCAAAGTCTGTTGAATATCCATCAAGATCGACTCTGGCCGCATGACTACCAGATCCTGTCTGACTTATATCAACATCATGTGCATAGTTTCCTGTGCCTAAAGTGAGATCTAAATAGTGTTCTCCGGATCCAGATTGATTAATATCCACTGTATTGTTGCCGTTGTCAATATCAACAAATAAAAATTTGTCTCCATCGTTAAGTTGTTGCATGGTTATTACATTTGAAGATGAATCTAAATCTACACTCATAAAGTGTTCTGTAGATTCAGTGCCGTCATTGCGTTGTTGTAAAGTTAATGTGTTTGTTGATCCATCGATGTCTATCCACATCCTATGGTCACCAACATCAGTGGCATAGTCACCTTGTGACAGATTCAATGTATTTGTGTTTCCATCTATGTCCAAAGCAATACCATTACGTCCACTGTTACCTGATGTTGTGACGTTACCTTGATCAATATTAAGAACGTTGTTGTTACCATCTATCGATGCATCACTGGACCAATCTGTTCCTACAACAAAGTTATCAGCCCCTCTCTGTTCGATATTAATTGTATTGTTATCACCTTGTACATTCATTTTTACTCCATTATCTGATGTGCCTTTGGCAGTGTTTACTGCTGTTGTCTGCGAAGATGTAATTGAAATGTTTAATGGTTCAGTGGTTGAAAAATGATCACTATTCATATCTAACCAACCAGTGGTTGTGGACAGGCTCAGATTAGATAGACTGTAATGAAGATCCATGTTAGCCGACCCGCCCCATTCATACCAGTTTATGACTATAGGATACCATTGGCCACCTACACCTGTGAAAGAACCATTTGAGTTCCAGTATGTTGGCCCTTGTTGTGCCCAATCAGATATTACTGCTGTGTTGTTGATATTAACAATAAAGCCATCATCGTTGCGTCCAGCAAAATACACAGTTGATGTTTGACCTGCTGTGCCTGGATGTTGCCAATAACCGGTTATTACTAACATCCTTTGTTGCGAACCTATGTTGGTGCTACCATCTGGTAAGATAGATCCAGAGTTCCAATTATAGTTCAAACTAGATGTGGTGCCACTGGCAACTGGCGTTGAGTTGACGTAAGCCCAATTTGTATTATTGCATGTGGATAGATATGAATAGTTGTTATAACATGATGATTCAACATATGGTGCGTAATGACTTATACTATATGCAGTCCAATTAAGAGAGCCTGCATATACGTTTGAACAAAACAATAAGAAAATAATACTACTGACTTTGCAAAATATTGATTTCATTTTCTTGTCCTCCTATTGTGTAGTCTATAATTTCATAATCTTGTTGTTGCACATTCAAAATATATGTGTTTTCTTTATCTAATCGCAGTTCAATATAGTTTCCGCCTGCATCACCTCTTATCCAAACATAGTGTGGATCTTCATCTAAGAATATTATGCCTGTGATAGGATCTTGTCCAAATGTTTGTCCAGTGTCTTTTTCTTTATCAAATTCTGAACGCATTTGTTTTGCCAATTCTTCGTTGATCTGTTTTAAGATATCTGCAAGAAAGTTTTGTTCTAAGAAGTCAATATCCAAACCTGTGGCCCAATTTTCTACTTCTTCTTCGAGTGCGTCAATGTTTAGTTCTTCATATTCAAGAAAGTCAATGTCAAGTGCGTTTGCTATGGCCTTGTATGCGGCTGTTTGTAATTGTTCTACTATTTCTTTTGGCTTTGATATAATGAGTAAGTTAGTAATCATATCTTCTTCAAGTTTCAATATTACTGGCGACATCGGTGCACTTGACACTGTGTCTACCACTGTGGCCTGAAATGCTTGATTTAATATAACTTGACCTGCGTCTGATTCCACAGATATTTCTCCTACATAACATTGACCATTTGTGTTACAGCTAGGCAACAAAATAATTGTACTACTGCCTATCTCATCCACTGTCATTGCGAAGTCTGTTCCTCTAACGCCTATGACTGCGGTGGGTGTTTTTATTACTACGTCCTGTCTTGAGTTTTTGGCAATCTGACCAGATGCGTATCTAACAGTTCCAAGCGATGCTTTAATAGATAACTTACCTGTTTGGCTATCTGGATCATAAACAAATTCGTCAATGATAAGTTTTGAATGCTGTGTTACATCAACTCGTGTTTCATCTAAAAACTCTATGGCAGTTTTACCTTTGCCTGTTTTAACTGTGTCGTATGAAAATATATCTAGGTCAACTTCAGTGACGGCTTGTTCGCCATCAGTTCGTTGGATTTCTCCCTTTCCCTCATGCAGTATTACGTTTCCAATGGCCGCATAAGTTGTAGTTGCCAGTAGCAAACTGCATAGGAAAAAAAAGATGGCCTTCATTAGTCCGTTTGGCTAATGTCTATGTCTGCGTTATCACCTGATGTTGTTAGTGTAATCATTTGATCATTAATGCCACTTTGTACAATGTCCACATCTGCAATACCACCTGTATGGCTGTGTATTAAAGTGTGTCCATTTACGTCACCGTTGCCATCAATATCAATTAACCAGTTATTAGTATCACCATCAACAGTAATTGTTAAGATAGCACTTGTACCATCTATTGTAGCCGCAATTACGTTTGAGTCATCATCACCTGCAGATGTAATTGTTGCAGTTGTATTTGATGCATCTGATGTTTCGCCAATATCTAGATCAATATCATTGCTGTTTCCAACCATTGTTACACTTGCTGTTACAGTTCCACAAGAACTATTATTTCCTGTGCTATCACAATTGATGTCAATATCATTGCTGTTTCCTGTAACATTGAATGTACCAGTGTATGAAGCACCATTAACATCAAACTTTAATACGTTGGAGTTACCAACTTGATCAATGTCAATTGTTGTGCTGGCACCAGCGACAGTTGATGCAGTTGTGGAGTTACCCACTTGGTTGTTTTGGCCATCTTGTGTGATGTCCAAGTCCAAACTAGCACCTGACTGTGTTACATATATGTCATTTGCATATGCATTCAAGGTGAAAATAGTCACAAATATTGTAATTAAACTTCTAATCATTTATATCCCTCAATAGTATTTAATTTCCCATAACCCTTCTTTATCGCCCAATTTAATTATTTCAAGCACACAAAATTCAATGGCGCTTCGTACGGCATAGTTTACGGGCTCATTAGTCGCTACACCTGTCTCTATTTCGAGTGCTTTTGTGCTCATATCTAAAAATCTAAACACATCTGCACCTGTTTTATGACTTGCAATAGTTTTGGTGGCTTCAGCAGTCAATAGTACTTCACCTGTTTGTACTGCAACAATTCTCATGCTGACAGTCACTTGATCTATTCTGTACTCTTCATGTAAGCCTATACCAAAGTATCTTGCACCATCGCCGCCTGTGGCAACATTGGCGTCATAACCTATTATGCCACCTTCAACAATTAGTCCTGCAAACACTAGTGGCTTTAAAACATTTCCAACATCTTGATTTCCGTCATAAAGTTCTCTTGTTGATCGTATTAGTTGCCTTTCTTTTACAAGACTGTCTAATCCTTTACGTTCAACAACTTTAAACCATGTGCCATCTCCCACTGCCTTTAGTGCTGAAATGACCCATGTGTCAGCACCTTGTGAAACTGCCATGGACAATTGACTAAATTTTGTACTTGGCTTTCTCTGCCCTGTCATGTCCGGAAAATTATACACTGCGATAGTAATAATAGGTTGCTCTACCAATGGTGGAATAGCTTTCAACAAATGCATAGTTGGTGTGCCTTCCACGAATGGATCGTCACTAACTTTTACAGGAATCTGTGTGGATGCACAAGATGTTAATAAAAAAAGTAAACCTATTATTAACAGTTTTTTCATTAAAAGTTAAAGTCTCCTAACGGAACTGACATTGTTGTTACATTTCCAGTTGGATCTGTAATTGTAAGTGTAATGATTTCTGTAGATGTATCCTTTACCCAATATATTGTTGAACCTTCAACTTCAGCTGTGCCTGTTGTTGGGCAAGTGCCTGTGCATGACTCCCCAAACATGTTATCAACAAGTTGTTTGGATAGATTCGCATATATTCTGGATTCTACGTTTTTAATAAATTTGTTTATAGTCGTATTGTTTTGTAATCTTTCGGCTGCCGCGGCCGCTGATTTGGCTTCATCTTTCACATCATTTTTTCTACTATATTGTAATTGTTCAATAGACAACACATGTTGTGAATATCCATTACCACTAAATGACGGATTGCCAAATTCGTGGTGTAATTGATCAGCTGAAGCTGTTGAAAACAGTAATAATAATAAAATTGTCGTTACTTTGTACATACACGTATTTACTGGTTTTTTACTTTAAACACTGTGCTAGGTTCAAGTATCTGATGTGCAGAAATGTTAAATACAACTATAATGGAATTTTTAACAATAGTGGGAGAAGTAGGATTTCCAATAGCCGGTGCCATCGCGGCAGGTATATTTGTTTTTACCACTTTAAAATTTATACTACAATCTGTGACTGGATCTGTCATAGGACTAAAAAATATTATTTGTGCATTGGATAACAGAGTGCAAACAATGAACAACGATCTAGTTAAAATTGACACGTTGTTAAGTTATATTCAAGGAGTAAAGCCCAACGTAGAAAGATTGGCAGCCAATGAAGGCAAAGAGGACGCAAGACGTGATTAAAAATGACAAATGAACTTGTAGAAGCAATTAATCAATATGGATTTCCTATCATTGCCGCTATGGGTCTTGGATATTTTGTCTATTACGTGTGGCAGTGGGTAACCAAAGAAATAAAGCCAGTGGTAGGAGAAGCCAATGCTACTCTAATAGCCCTTATTGATCGTGTTCGAATGCTGGACAATGACATGATTAGGCTTAATACTAAACTGCAAATGATCCTTGAACAACAAGAAAAAATCAACAAAAACAAGAAGTCTTGACAAACTACTGAGTTATGTTAGTATATAAATATTTGTAATATTTAGGCTAGCCTAAACTTTGTAGGAGTATCTAAGATGACAGAGATCACAAATGGTATTTGGAATACTGTAAAAAATATAGCAGGTACATCAAGTTTGTCACTTGCAATAATATTTTTTATTGGACATATATTAATCGCTATGACAGTGGTTAGTGTAATGACAGGAGCAAGTTTATGGGAGGCTGGTGCAGTGGCAGTAGTTGAACCAGCTATCAATTCTGTTTGGTTCTATGTATTGCATAAACTTTGGGCATCTAATTCAAAAAAAAGAGCATAGCCCTCACTATTGACATATTCAGCATAAGAAAATATTATAGTTAATATGCATCTAATGGTTGATTTAGAAACTTTGGCAACTACACCAAATGCGGCGGTGTTAACAATTGGGGCCTGCACGTTTGATCCTATGTCAAATGAAATATGCAAACAATTTTATGAAAAAATAGATATTGAATCTCAAGAACCATTGGAAAGACACATTGACAACAATACCTTAGAATGGTGGGGTAAACAAGACAAGCAGATACAAGAAGATGCATTCAGTGAAGATGGACGAATACATTTACATGATGCAATGAAAAAACTTTACAGTTTTGGATTGGGCACGACAAATGTATGGAGTCATGGATCAATTTTCGACATTGTAATTTTAGAAAACATTTGTTCTAAATTGCAACAAGCAGTCACATGGAAGTTTTGGGAGATAAGAGATACACGAACTTTGTTTGACTTGGCTAAAGTTGAACTTAATATTCAAGGTAAGCACAATGCACTGACTGACGCAGTTGCACAAGCGAAAGGTGTACAAGAAGCATACAAAAAACTTAGTGTAAAATGAAATACATTGACTGGATGCGTAGAAGGATCAATTCATTAGCTGACACTAAAATAATTGACTTTCCCGAAACACTTGAGATGATTGAAAGAAAAGTTATAGCAGAACAAAATAGACAAAAAAGGAAAGTGAAACACATGGCAAAAAGAAAAGGTAAGATTGACCACAGGACCAACAGACTGGGTAAAAGCAAATAATGTATGAAAATTCAGAATCAATACTAGTGCCAGGCACAATAGTAGAACACGTTGACTATCCAGAATGGGGACAAGGACAAGTGCAGTCTTGTATTAATAACACTGTAACAATAAACTTTCAAAACGCAGGGAAAAAAACACTTAGAGTAGAATATGAAAAATTTAAGTTATTATGAAAAATAGTTTAGCCATTGGATGTGATCATAGGGGATTAGCATTAAAACATAAAATTGCATCTTGGATACTTCCTCCTAAGAATTCACGTTTTGGTGTATCATTGATCAACGACGTTGGTACACATGATAGTAATAAAATGGACTATCCAGACGTTGTTAAAATTTTTGCAAACACTATCAAAAAACGCACCCATGGAATACTAATATGTGGATCAGGATTCGGTATGTCTATCGCCGCCAATAGACACAAACACATAAGAACAGCAGTGTGTCGATCTGTCAAAGAAGTTAAAATTGCTAGACAACATAACAATATCAATGTGCTTTGTATTGGTGCTGACTTTACATCATTTTGGCGAGCAAAAGGATTGATTCGTGCTTTTTTCCTGACAGATTTTGAAGGTGGAAGACACAAAAAACGTTTGCAAAAATTAAGTTTCTAAAAATAATCCAACAGGGTCACTTGCATTTTTACTTTTATCTAACTCATCTAGTAATTTTTTATTAGTTCGTGTAATAATTTCTTTTTGAATTATGCCTTCAGTGACTTGTTTGATAATGTTATCTACATCTAGTCCCAATCCTTTCTGCAAAATATCCAAATCATGATATGGACTAATGATAGTCGTTTCGTCAAAACTCCACATCTGATGATCATTTAATATATTTTGTAGATATTGTTGATTAGGTTTTAAATTTGTAAGCACGTTCTCATAGCTTCTTTTATAAAATTCAAACATATAACAATTGGGTCTTCTTGCAAATTCTTGTATCAGATCTACGCCATGTTTGTTCAAGTGCCATTGCACATACTTTGGACTTCTTAAAATATATTCATCACCATAAAAGCCTGTTACAAAATTTGTTGGCTTGTCAAAGTAGGGAACTTGTCTAAAGCCCCAGTTGTTCTTTTGTAACATATTAACAATAGGACTTTGTGACACAGTAATAATTTTGTCATGATATAATGTTTCATATTGTATATTATTGTAATCCATAACAGCTTGAATGGCTGTGCTATCAAGACCATTACTTTTGCCAATGACATAATTTTGTTTGTTGTCAAAACATTTGGTTATTTTGTTTATTATCAGTTCCACATACTGATCAAAAGTGATTGATGAACTTTCTAATTGGATTGTTTTGTGTGGAATATATTTTGCGGAAATTTTGTCTTGTTCAAATACTAGGTCATGATCGTAAGGTAACAAATTGAGTCCTGGCACAGGGTAAGTGCTTACTTCATTGTCATTATAAAAAAACGGCACTGCATCAGTTTTCTTGAACATTATACAAAACGGATCAGTTTTGAAACTAATGTGTTCGTCGCCTTGAACTTTGGTATAACCATTACGTATAGGTTGCCACCCTTTGTCTAAAACTATTTTATTTTTGTTGTAGTAAAAAAGCATTGGTTTGTAATTATAACATAGCGTCTTGCAATGTGCAATAAATATATGTATAATACAATTCATGATCACCAATAAAGATTATATCAAGATAGTAACTGAACAACCATGGCAAGAAATGGAAGATCATTTCGAAGATTTACCTAAAGCTGAAGTAAAACCAATTTGTCAGTTGGACATCAACACCTATGATTGGATAAAGTACACCATTGACAATGTTGATCAATCACAACACAAATGGGAAAAGGCAAAATCTCACTACACTGGTTTGGCTAATAAATGGGCTGAAGTCAATAACATTGTAGGTCGCAATAAACAAAATACCTATGAACTAAACTATGGAATGAATGGAAACACAAACGAGGAGCTAAAAGAGTTGCTGGGGGAAGACAACATAAAAAAATTAAATGTTGATCCTAGCTCTATTTTAATTCGACTAATTGTAAAGATGCCTGGTCATGGTATTGCTTGGCATCACGATGACGCTGGATCGTATGCAATGAAATTTCCTCATCTAGGATTGAGTGGATCCAACAAAAGAAATGATAAGGGTGAACTGAAAAGACTATGGTGGTCAATTGATGAATGGCGAGATGGTCATGCTATGCAGATTTCTAAAACTGTTTTAACACATTGGAAAGCTGGAGAAGTATTTGATATTCCATTTGGACAAGGCCATGCGTCAAGCAATTTTGGATACCGTCCTCAGTATACTGTGTCTTTCACAGGCCTTGTTTATGATTAAACATTCAAACTTTAAAAGACGTTGGAAAGATGTTAAAGACGATATTCTAGAAGGCTTTAACAAAATACATGCAAATGAAAAAGTGGTCAATGGATTTTACACTGAACAAGTAGAACAAAAATTAAAAACAGCATCCAAAAGAAAATTTGCAGTTTTGTGCAGATCAGGAAGTCATGCAATTACAATGTCATTACTGGCTAACGGCATAGGTCCTGGAGATAAAGTTTTAGTTCCTAACTATTCTTGTGTAGCTGTGTTATCAAGTGTTATGGTGACTGGATGTGTGCCTGTGTTTTGTGAAGTAGATGTATATGGATCATTAGATACAAGTTTGCTTGACAAGTTTAAAAACAAAGATATAAAAGCAATCTTGGCATCAGGACTGTATGGAGATGTTCATGATCATGATAGTATTAAAAGTTTTTGTCTTGAAAATAATGTAAAGTATATCAACGATGCCGCCCAATCACAGTTTGCAGAACATAAAGGAACAAATAGCTTAGAACTTGGAGACACTGTTTGCATGAGTTTTGCTGACAACAAATGCATTCCTGTTGCTGGCACTTTCGGCGCAATGTTAACTGACAATGAGACGGTGTACAAAAATATGAGACATCTAAGAAAAAATGGAAAGGCATCTAGAGAAGAAGGATTTTCAATGGCTGGTTATAGTAGTCATCCAGAAGAAATGTTTGCTGTGCAAATTTTAGCATCATGGAAAAATTTTGATAAATGGCAAAAACGTAAATTACAAATTAGTAAAATGTATGATGAGGCATTTGCTGGAAAAATACGCACAAGACCTAGTCCATGTTATTCAAAGTGGAACGGACACAAATACGCCATATTAGTTGATAACAAGTTCACAGCATATGAAAGATTATTATCCTTAGGAGTTGAAACTGAAAAACATTATGTAGATAATTTCTCTAAATTAAAATTTACGCCAACTGATCGTAAAACTTATCCTGTGACTGACATGTTTATACAGAAAAGTTTGACATTACCAAACAATCCACACATGACAAATTCTGAAGTAGATGAAGTTATTACCAAAGTAATTAAATCAGAATATTAATCTTTTTCTTGCATTTATAACTCTTAGAAGCATATAATATACGAATAAGGAGATATATTAATATGTCAACACTAGAAGAAATGAAAACACAGTTCGAAACATTTTTAGAAGAGAACGAAAAGTTTACTGGCAAAGGTGTAAAAGCATCTGCCACAAGAGCCAGAAAGGCTTTACAAGAATTAGGCAAGTTAGTAAAAGTAAGACGTAAAGAAATCTTAGAAGAAAAGGCAACACCTGCCTCCAACTAAAAAATTAACCAAGCTCGTTACATTTGTGGCGAGCTGGTTGACTAATCAGCAAAGGAGTAGTATATTAGCATTATGGATATGAGTTTGGTACCTGTTGTAATTGAACAGACAAGTAAAGGCGAAAGAAGTTATGATATCTTTTCACGTTTACTAAAAGAAAGAATAATATTTTTAACTGGTAAAATCGATGACAGTGTGGCCGCAGTTGTGTCAGCACAATTATTATTTTTAGAATCACAGGCACCTGATAAAGATATATTCATGTATATAAATTCTCCGGGCGGTTTGGTAACTGCTGGTATGGCAATGTATGACACTATGCAATTTGTCAAATGTGATATTTCAACACTAGTAATAGGACAAGCCTGCTCTGCAGGATCTTTACTTGCTATGGCAGGCACTAAAGGCAAAAGATATGCTTTAAAAAATTCACGTATAATGATCCATCAACCATCTGGTGGATATTCGGGACAAGCCACAGACATACTGATTCATGCAGAAGAAATATCGAAAATTAAGAAAAAATTAAATCAAATGTATGCTGATCATACAGGACAACCATTGAAAGTTATAGATGAAGCAATGGAACGTGATAAATTTATGAGCACTGAAGAAGCACTTGAATTTGGCCTGTTAGACAAAATAATTAAACACAGAGCAGATGTCAAATAATGTTCATGTTATTGGCAATGGCAAATCAAGACTAACACTTAACACTAAAAAATTACAAGGAATCACTATAGGTTGTAATGCAATTCATAGAGATTTAGTCACAGACATATTGTGTTGTGCCGATGAACGAATGGTTGTTGAAGCACAACAAAATAAATTTCCTAACGTAATTTATACAAGAAAAGACTGGAGTGATAGATTAGGAGTAAAGTCATTTCCTAATCTTCCTTATAATGGAAATAAAAAGTTTGATGATCCATGGCACTGGAACACTGGTCCCCATGCTATTAATTTAGCATGTGCAATAAGCTCGCCAGGTAGTGATATTAATTTGCATGGATTTGATTGTGTGCAAAATAATGTATATGAAAACATATATCAAGGATCAAAAAACTACAACAGCGATTTCGTTAATCCTGCACACTGGTATTATCAAATATCAAGATTAATTGAATCATATTCAACATTAAATTTTGTTTGGCATGCTCCAAAACAATTTATTTGTCCACAACAATGGTATGATCAAACCAATTTTAATCGTCAAGATACAAAATAAATATTAGTATGATAGGTGACAAGGAAAAAGCAGTTACAGTTTACTTCGATCATCACTTGAAGGGACATGCATTCTTTTATAAAAAGCCAAATGATATTAAAGCAGTGGTATCTGATGGTGTGTATGATAGATTAGATGACTGTGAATCTTCTGCTTATCTTTGTTTGTTTGCCGACACCAGTGAAATCGATAAACAGTTGTGGGACAAACATCAACATTGTAAGACAGTTTATCTCCATTAACTTAACATTTTATTTTACCAACAATTTTTATATTCACATATACTATAACATTATTTGTGTGCCACTACATAACACTGTGTCTTAAAAAACACACATTGTATATACAATACAAGGAGAAGAATAATATGAAGAAACTACTTCTATTAGGCTTAGTAACAGCCGGCCTTACAATGAATGTAAATGCCGCAGAGATGGACGTGTATGGATCGATCAATTATATGATCACTAACAACGATAATGCATCAGGTACATCTGTTATGAAAGCTGAAAATAATGGATCTAGCATTGGTGTAAATTTCTCGGAAACTGTTTCTGAAGGCACTGGCATCACTGGATTCGGAACAATTGAGGTTGGAGTAGATGCCGATGACGCAGGATCAGATACATTTGATTCGAAACTTGCGTTTGTTGGTGTTGACATGGGACCACTAGGCGCAGTGTCTGGCGGTAGACAATCTCATCCAAATGATGGCATTGCTAAGACTGGCGTATTCAATGAGTTTGGAAATTCTGCCGTATTCACTTATGGCAGTAGATCATCTAACTCAATCAAATATGAAACTGAAGTTGGTCCTCTAACTGTAAGTTCAATGGTTATTATCGATGGTGCAACTGGAAAAGACGGCATCGATGTTATTGATTACAGTGCTGGGATGGACGTAGGCGCAGTGGCTCTTGCGGCAGGTATTGCTAACGATGAAGTTAATGAAATAACTTACACAGTGGCGTCTGCAGGCATGGATATAGGCGGTATTGCTTTAAATGGCACATACTCTAAAAAAGATAATCCAGGCTCAACTGCTGACCTAGAAGGTATGGAAGCAACAGCTTCTTACTCTGTAGCAGATAATACAATACATGTTGGTTACGGTGACAAAGAAGGTACCGCAACCTACATGACATATGGTATTGAAAGAGACTTCACAGATGCTTTAAAAGGTTATGCTGAATATCAGCAAACTGATAATGAAGGATCTGCTGTTGACACAGACCAAATGGCAGTGGGAATGAAATTTTCATTCTAAACAATAATGCTTTGGGGGGATCTCCCCCCTTTGCACTAATCTACATCAAATACTTCTGCTAATTTTTTATCATATAGCCTAAGACTTTCCCTCATAGAGCTTAGACGGTTGAGATAGTTTTTAAGTTTCATTGGTGTTTCCGTGTCTTTGTCAGAACCAATTAAATTATAATATTCCAATAAGCCAGATTTTTCCATTTCATATCTATCACATAAAAGGTCTCGGTCACCTGGCCAATATTGTAAAGACAAAAAGTCTGGATGGCTCACTGTGCCTATACGTAAAGGCAAATTTCTTGTTTCACACCATTTTTTTAAGTTTGGCAGATCCATCACACTAAGAATACTTGTTGTGCAATGAACTTCTAAATACATTCCATACAGTTTAAACTGTTCTATGTTTCTTTCGATTGTATCCCATTTAGTGCCCCATCGTAACCATTCAGCTTTTTTTCCAATAGCATCTAAACTACAGTGCATAGAAATATGTTTCCAAGTGTTGTAAATTTTATAATCACCTAGTATTTTTTGTATCTGCTTGTTATGTGTGGTTGCGTTAGTATCAAATTCCAACTTTGTTCTGTTTGATAGTTTCAAGTCTATTAAGTTTTGTAAAAATGATAACACATCTTTGTTATATAATGGCTCTCCTCCTAATACTCTTATATTAACAATGTCATGATAATCATAACTTTTTAAAATACTTTTGTGCAAAGATGGCCATTGTTTTTTAAAAGTTTCTCGTGGACTAACAAAACCGATAGGTAACATTTGTAATTTCCTTTTATGGTTTTCAATTACAGTGCTAGATGCTTCGTCACATATAAAACATCCTAAATTACAAGTGTTACCAAAAGATACATTCCATCTAGATGGATATTCCACTTTCACTGACTTCAAATGCACCTGTTTGTTCGTTTCAGTACGTAAACTCTTTCCTGTGGCAAGTTCTGATAAAGTGCATCTATGACAAGCATTTGGTAATGAGTCGCCAGTCAGCGATGTTCTAAAAGCCATCATTTCTTTACTGTGCCACCAAGACTCTACAGTTTGTCCAACTTGTGAATGGGACTTTGGATCAGCAGAGCAACAGTTTTCGAATCTACCTTCAGTTTTGTGATACACTTCTGACCAAGGAACTGCACATAATGGCTTTTTGTTTGTCATATTACATACTTATAATTGTTGTTTTACAGCAGAAAATTAGGGGTTGACGGTATTACCTACAGAGTGTATATTAATAACATAAGCAACAAAGGACTAGCTATCCTTTGTTACTAGTGCAAGGAAGAGGGCCTCACCAGAGGTTCGAACTTGGCTGTTTAGGGGTGGTGCCCAGGCATGGTTGCAGAAATGCGTTGTGTCACATTGCTCTACCGAGCAGAAACAGGCTCCCTGGAGTTGGAATGGTATCTGAGTCGAGGGGTTGGGGGTATAACCGAGTCCCTCCTAGTTTAGCTTATACTTTCAAATAAAAAATTACATTTACATATGGTTGACGGATACCAAAAATAGTATACAATTAAGATATGAAACACAGAAGGAATTGGTTAGAGAGAAAACTTGATGAATACAATCATACAATGGAACTGATAAGAACAGTTTTGCCCATTGCTATTTTAATAATTCAAGTTATAATCTTAATGAAGGTGATATAAATGCATTACAAAATTATACAAGAACTAGAATCTAACAATTCTAGATTGTTTAAAGAAGATGTGATCAAAAGAGAAATGGAGTTGGAAAACGGTGAATTTTTCGATGGTCTTAATCTTGCTCTAAACAAATTACGTACATTTGGTGTTAAGGCTGTTGATGAATCAACAACAGATGGACCTGGTCTTGACAATGAACAATTTATGATCGTAGTCCACCAATTGGAAAATCGAAAACTAACTGGACATGCGGCCAGAGATGCCATTGCAGGACTAATGCAATTGGCAACTAAAGATCAATGGAACTTTTGGTATCGTAGAATATTGATAAAAGATTTGAGATGCGGTATCACAGAAAAAACTGTGAACAATGTTGCGAAAAAATTAGGACAAAGTTTTGTTTTTGGTATACCTGTATTTGAATGCATGTTAGCACATGATTCAGCCAACCATGAAAAGAAAATGGTAGGTAAAAAATTATTGGACTACAAACTAGATGGCGTAAGGGTGTTGGCTGTATATAATGCTGACACTAAAGAAACTATAATGTATTCACGTAATGGTAAACAATTTTTAAACTTTGGACATATAGAACAAGAGATATGTAATACCATAGGAAAACAATTCAAAGAATCAATGGTGTTAGATGGAGAAATGGTGAGTAGTTCCTTTCAAGCATTAATGAAACAGGTGCATAGAAAAGACAATGTTGAAGCAACAGATGCCAAGTATGCATTATTTGATGTGTTGACTCTAGAAGAGTTTCAAAATGGTGGATCAGAACTTGGAACCTTAGATCGACATAAAAAATTACAAGACATAATGCAACACGCAGACAAAGACAGTAATATGTTTGTTGTAGACAAAGTGGAATGTGATTTGGATACAGATATAGGACAAAAAGTTTTTACTGATTACAATAAAATGGCAATCGACAAAGGATTCGAAGGCATTATGATCAAAGATGTAAATGCTCCTTATGAATGTAAAAGATCTCATTATATGCTTAAGGCTAAACCATTTATAGAAGTAACATTGGAGGTAAAAGATGTTGAAGAAGGAACTGGACGAAATGAGGGCAAACTGGGTGCATTGGTTTGTGAAGGTATCGACGACGGTAGAAATATCAAAGTTAATGTTGGCAGTGGCTTCAGTGACAGTCATCGTGATAGTTTTTGGAATAACCGTAACAGGATTCCTGGAAACATGGTTGAAGTAAGAGCAGATGCTATCACAAAAAATCAAGACAGTGAAGATTATAGTTTACGATTTCCAAGGTTCAAAACTTTTAGAGGATTCGAAATAGGAGAAAAAATATGAAACCTTTCATTACCGCAGTGATAATTGCAATAACACTTATTACATTAATTTTATATTTTGATCCTGCTAGTGTTTTTTCACATGGTATGAGCTGTGATGGAAGTATTGGTGGTGGTTGTGATAGAAGCACAGCCAAAGGAATTTGGTCATGGATGGCAAAATAAAAGCTGAACTGCCTAAAGACCCTGCACGTGGAATTAGAATAACAGAATCTAACCTAGGGAAAACTTTAAAGATGATCCTTCCTAAAAGGGTCGAAAGAAAGCCTTATCAAATTTTTGCATGGATGGCAACCATACTATTATTTTTTGGAGCGACCTGTAATGCCTTGAACATTTATCCATTGAATATTTGGGTAATGATATCTGCTAACCTAATGCATTTGACTGTTGGC
>MDTA01126553.1_pt1 | contig 27781 bp, 33 predicted proteins | sample 811151 | NCBI WGS metagenome assembly MDTA01 (sample SAMN05326648, study PRJNA326480) | marine metagenome | isolation source: seawater | place: Indian Ocean: South | collected 2010 | reverse complement strand
GTTCTGAATAGGAGTATGATTTATATTCTTCATTAGGGTTATTTGGCTCAAAAATTATTGCAGTTTTATCGGGATGATTTTTTACGTGTCTATCAAGGCAATTAATTGTAATATTCAATTTGGCATCTTTAAACCATGAAACTTTAGCTTTTCTAAAATCCCAATCTAAAACTTTTGACCATTTTGATTCCCATAAAAAATTATTTGAAGCTAATTCTGACCAAAATATCTCTGGTTCATTAACAGACTCTATATATAATTGGGAATACTTCTCTGGGCTATCTATATTAAATCTATTCATACTCAGGAATTCTTATATTATCTACTATATCTTTTATTTTTTTGGGGGTAGGTGAAGTAAACTTCATTACAATAAAAGAAACTATAAAATTCAATATCATAGCAATACTGCCAAACCCTTCAGGCGAAATTCCAAACCAATAATCGTCAACAGAACCACCTCCGAAAAAATCAAATTTAAACTTTAACATATAAAAAAGCATCAATCCTATTCCCGCAAGCATTCCGCAAATTGCTCCCTCTTTATTCATTTTTTTATAAAAAATCCCCATTACTATTGCAGGAAAAAATGAAGCCGCAGCTAATCCAAAAGCTAATGCAACCACAGCAGCAACAAAACCTGGAGGATTAATTCCAAAGTATCCTGCTATACAAACAGCAAAAAGAGCAGAAATTCTTGCAGCTATTAGTTCAGCTTTTTCACTTATTTCTGGATAATAAACTCTCTTAATAAGATCATGAGAAACAGATGCTGATATAACAAGTAAAAGTCCCGCAGCGGTAGATAAAGCTGCAGCTAATCCACCAGCAGCAACAAGAGCAACAACCCAATTGGGTAAATTAGCTATTTCTGGGTTTGCCAAAACCATAATGTCTCTATCTACATAAAGCTCATTGTTGTTTTTATTGGGATTCAATATCAGACGTTGTCCAAATTTTCCTCGACCCTGTTTAAAAACCGGTTTATTTTTACCGTCTTGATCTTTAGTAAAAGCATAGCCATTCAAATAATTAACTTTTCCGTCATTATTCTTATCAACCCAACCGATTAACCCTGTATCTTCCCATTTCTTAAACCACTGAGGAATTTCTGTATAAGGTTTCTCAGAAACTGTTTCAATTAAATTTGTTCTTGCAAAGGCTGCTACAGCTGGTGCAGTTGTGTAAAGAATAGCTATTAGCAATAGGGCAATCCCCGCTGATTTTCTTGCATCTGAAACTTTTTTAACGGTAAAAAATCTAACAATAACATGCGGTAAACCCGCAGTTCCAACCATCAAAGCCAATGTAATAGCAAAAATATCAATTAAAGGTTTTGTGTTATCTGTATATTCATTAAATCCTAGTTCAATATTTAAATTGTCAAGTTTATCGAGAAGATATGTTGAGGATTCATTAATCACTTCACTTCCAAAACCAAGTTGTGGTATCGGATTCCCTGTCATTTGAATAGAAATAAATATTGCAGGTACCATGAAAGCAAAAATTAAAACACAGTATTGAGCAACCTGAGTATATGTTATTCCTTTCATTCCTCCCAAAACGGCATAAAAAAGAACGATCAACATGCCGATAATTACACCTGTATTGATATCAACCTCTAAAAATCTTGAAAAAACAATTCCAACTCCCCTCATTTGACCAGCAACATATGTAAATGAAACCAGTAAAGCACAAAATACAGCAACTAACCTAGCATTATTTGAATAATATCTGTCACCGATAAATTCAGGAACTGTAAATTTTCCAAATTTTCTTAAATATGGAGCTAAAAGCAAAGCCAAAAGCACATATCCACCGGTCCAACCCATCAGATATACAGCCCCATCATATCCAGCAAAAGAAATAATACCAGCCATTGAAATAAATGACGCAGCACTCATCCAATCAGCTGCAGTTGCCATTCCATTTGCCCAAGCACCTACGCCACCTCCAGCTACATAAAACTCCTTAGTTGATTGAACTCTTGACCAAATTGCAATTGCTATGTAGATCGAAAAAGTAACACCTACTAGGATATATGTCCAAGTTTGAATACTCATTTTTTATTATTTAAATCCAAATTTTTTATCAAGATTATTCATTAACCTAACATATGTAAAAATTAAAATAACAAAAACATAAATTGATCCTTGTTGAGCAAACCAAAATCCTAATTTAAAACCAGCAATAGAGAACTGATTTAAAAAATCTTTTAAAATAATACCAAACAAAAATGAAAAGGCAAACCAAAGAGAAAGTAGTATAGAGACATATTTAATATTTGTTTTCCAATAATCATTTAATTTATATTTTGAATTCATATTTTTTTAATTTTTTTAAAACTTTTGGCGCTAAAATCAAAGTAGCAATCATTGTCGGAATTACCATTAATCCAAAAAATGTATCAATCAAATCCAGCATAACTGATATTGAAGTAGTAGCTCCAATCATGATACTAATTATATAAATGTAGTTATATTTTTTTTGTTTTTATCACCAGCTATAAATGATAAACATTTACTACCATAATATGAATAGGAAAATAGTGATGAGATACTAAAGAAAAATGCACAAAATAGTATTATATAATTTCCATATGTACCAAAAGAATATTCAAAAGCACAAGCAGTCAACATTATACCCTGTAAATCTGTGTTTTCAATCCATACACCTGTACTTAAAATTGCCAATGCTGTAAGTGTGCAAACTATCAATGTATCAATTGCTGGACCAAGCATTGCAACTAAACCTTCTTTAATTGGATCATCAGTTTTTGCAGCACCGTGGGCCATTGGAGCCATTCCTACACCAGACTCATTTGAAAAAATACCTCTTCTAATACCATAAATAATAAATGCACCTAATGTACCACCTAAAACATCATCACCTTTAAAATAATTGCCTGAAAAAGCATCCGAAAAAATCAATTTGAAAGATTCTATTACATTATTATGGTTAATAAATAGAATCATAATAACTGAAATAAAATAAACTACTACCATAAAGGGTACAACTTTGGAAGCATAATAAGCTATCCGTTTTAAACCACCTAAAATGACAACTGATGTTAAAATAACTAAAACCAAGCCGATTATAGTATTAACCATAAAATCATCCTGTATTCCTATCGAATTTAATCCAATATTGTTAATAGCTGAAGTAAGTTGATTAACATTAAACACAGGTAATGCTCCAACCATTCCGCAAAAACTAAAAAAAACGGCAATAGGCATCCATTTTTTTCCCAACCCTTCAATGATAAAATACATTGGACCGCCTTGCTTATTACCAGATGAATCAACCCCTCTATACATTACTGCCAAAGCCGATGTGTAAAACTTAGTTGACATTCCAATAATAGCACTAATCCACATCCAAAAAATAGCACCAGGACCTCCAATAGAAATTGCAACAGCAACACCAGCTATGTTACCCATTCCAATTGTCGCAGAAAGTGCGGTTGTTAAAGCCTGAAAATGACTAATCTCTCCGTTAGATTTTTTATCATTAAACTTACCTCTAATGATATTAATTGCATGAAAGAAATATTTAAAAGGAATAAATCTGGAAATAATTAATAGATATAAACCTCCTCCAATTAAAATGAAAAGAATTGGGTAACCCCAAACAAGAGAAGATATTTCTGAAATAATTTTATCAAACTCCAAAATATTCTTTTAAATAGTTTTCAGTATTTATAAATATTCTGTTTTTAATATTTTTCAAATCAGATTTTACAAATTTTTCAGTTGTTATATTTTCGTATAATTCAATATACCTGTCTGAAACTGATTTCACATATTCATCTGACATATTAGGGACTGCTTGACCATCAAGACCCTGGAATTTGTTAGAAATCAACCATTGTCTTACAAATTCTTTGGATAATTGTTTTTGTGGTTCATTTTTCATTTGTCTTTCAGAGTATCCATCAGAATAAAAGTATCTTGATGAATCTGGAGTGTGTATTTCGTCGATTAGAACAATCTTGTCATCTTTAGTTTTTCCAAACTCATATTTAGTGTCAACCAGAATTAAACCTCTTTCTTGTGCCAATTCTGAACCTTTTTTAAACAATAATCTTGTGTATTTTTCAAGAATTTCATAATCATCTATACTAACAATACCTCTATCGACTATCTCTTGCTTACTGATATCTTCGTCATGCTTACCGAACTGAGCTTTAGTTGCAGGAGTGATTATAGGCTCTGGAAATTTATCATGCTCTTTCATTCCATCAGGCATATTAACTCCACAAAGAGTTCTTTCACCCTTTTTATATTGTCTCGCAGCATGGCCTGACAAATAACCTCTAATTACCATCTCAACTTTAAAAGGCTCACATAAATGCCCTACAGAGACATTTGGGTCAGGACTATGTATTAACCAATTAGGAACTAATTCTCTGGTTTCATTCATCATTTTAATTGCTATTTGATTTAGGATTTGACCCTTGAATGGTATACCTCTTGGCATAACAACATCAAATGCAGAAATTCTATCTGACGCAACCATAACTACAATATTATTTTTTAAATAGTAAACATCTCTTACTTTACCTTTGTAGGATTTCTGCTGAAATGTAAAATTAAAATCCGAGCTAGTTAATGTTTCTGACATTTTTTTAGCTATTATTTTCGATGTTTTTATAGGCATCAACTATCTTCTTGACCAACTTATTTCTAATTACATCTGATTCGTCTAAATGAACAATTGCTACACCAGGAGTGTTCTTTAAAATTAATATAGCTTCTTTAATTCCAGATATAGCATTTCTGGGTAAATCTACTTGGCCTGGATCACCAGTAATAATAAATTTTGCGTTTTTTCCCATTCTCGTCAAAAACATTTTCATTTGTGAGTGAGTGGTATTTTGACCTTCATCAAGAATTACGAAAGCATTGTCAAGGGTCCTACCCCTCATAAATGCTAGTGGAGCAATTTGTATAACTTCATCTTCCATGAATTTTTTTAGTTTTTCTGACGGAATCATGTCTTTTAAAGAATCATAAAGAGGTTGCATGTATGGATCCAGTTTGTCCTTTAAATCACCAGGGAGAAAACCTAAATTTTCTCCTGCCTCAATTGCAGGTCTTGTTAGTATTATTCTTTTAACATTTTTATTTTTCAAAGCTTTAACTGCTAATGCTATGCTGGTGTATGTTTTCCCTGTACCAGCAGGACCTATTGCAAACACCATGTCGTTATTATTTACACTATCAATTATTTTTCTTTGATTTAAGGTCCTTGCTTTAATAATTTTTCCACTAACTCCGTGTAAAATTGGATTATGACTTTCTGCGGATGTTTCAAATTCAATATCAGATTTAGTTATAAGTGTTTCGATTTCATTATCTGATATAATATTATATTTTAAGAAGTAATTTATAATTTTATTTATCCTTATTTCCAGTTCAGATATATCTTTAGAGGTACCGAATGCCTTAATTTGACTTCCTCTTGCAACAATCTTTAAATTTGGAAAATTATTTTTTAAAACCTTTATATTTTTGTTTTGTGGTCCAAAAAAATCTTTAGGGTCAATACTTTCAATATTAATTACTTTTTCTTTCAAATTCTAAATTATTATTAATCAGAATAAATTTTACTAGATTACTAAATCTAAAATACGTAATTTCATAACTACTTACATTATTAAATATTAACAATTTAATGTCTATTATTACTCTTATTACGGATTTCGGAAATAAAGATCATTTTGTTGCAAAAATTAAGGGTGATATTATCAGCAACTATAATGATGCTAAAATTATTGATATTTCAAATAATGTTTCTCCATTTAATATTATGGAAGCCGCCTACATTCTTGAAAATGCATATAAAAGTTTTCCTGATAAATCAGTACATATTATCGACGTTGATTCTGAAAAAACAATAGAAAAAAAACACATTGTAGTTTGCCTTGATAATCATTTTTTTATTTCCGCAGATAATGGCATATTAAGCATATTATCACAAAATATAAATCCTGAAAAAATTTATGAAATAAATATTTTAAACGAATTTGATGAAATAAACTCAAGTACAAAAGTATTTTCCAAAGTTGCTTGTCATTTAGCAAAAGGAGGTAAACCTGAGCTAATCGGAAAAGAAATTAATAAAATCAAATCTGTAAAAAACCTCAAACCATTTATAAATGAAGATTCTAATCAAATTATTTCAAGTGTAATTTATATTGATAATTTTGGTAATGTAATTACAAATTTGAAGAAAAGTATTTTTGAAGAAGTTAGAAAAGGCAGGTCTTTTGAAATTTCAGTTAGAAATTATAAATTCAAAAAAATATTTCAAAAATATAGTGATCTAGTAAACCATAATATTCCTATGAATGAAAGAAATGATGAAGGAAAAGGGTTGGTTGTGTTTAATTCAAGTAATTTAATGCAAATATCGATTTACAGAAGCAATCCACAGAATGTAGGAACTGCATCATCTTTGATGGGTTTAAAAATATACGACTCCGTAACTATTTCATTTAATTAGCTACTTATGTTAATAAGTTTATTTAAGAATGATTTTTCAATATGATATATTTGTTACTAATTTTCTAATCTTTATTTATGAAATTCATTGTATCAAGTAATACTCTTCTAAAGAAAATACAGATTTTAGGTGGTGTAATTAACACTTCTAATACTATTCCTGTACTAGACCATTTTTTATTTGATTTGGACGGATCAAAGCTTAAGATTACTTCAAGTGATCTCGAAACTACTATGATTTCATCAATTGACGTAGATAGCTCGAGCAAAGGATCGGTGGCAATTCCATCAAAGCTATTAATTGACACTTTAAAAACTTTTCCAGAACAACCCTTAACATTCACTGTTGAGGATAACAATACAGTTGAAATAAGTTCAAATCACGGAAAATATGCTTTGGCATACACTGAAGGTGATCAATTTCCAAAAACCATCACTTTAGATAATCCATCAAGCACAAAGATTTCTAGTGTAGTTTTAGCAAAAGCTATAAATTCAACAATTTTTGCTTCAGGAAACGATGATTTAAGGCCAGTTATGAGTGGGGTGTTTTTCCAACTAACCTCCGATAATTTGACTTTTGTTGCCACAGACGCACATAAGTTAGTAAAATATAGTAGAAATGATTTAAAAGAATCAACATTAGCAGAATTTATAATGCCTAAGAAACCTTTAAATCTTTTAAAAAATATAATTGATAATGATACTGAGGTAACCATTGAATATAACAATTCTAATGCTAAATTTGACATGGATGGATTAACCATTATTTGTCGTCTGATAGATGGTCAATACCCAAATTATGAAGCTGTTATCCCGAGTGAAAATCCAAATATTTTAACTATAGACAGATCGTTATTACTTAGCTCATTGAGAAGAGTTTCAATCTTTTCAAATAAAACTACCCATCAGGTAAGACTGAAAATTGCAGGTGCTGAACTAAATATTTCGGCAGAAGATGTTGATTTTAGTAATAAAGCTGAGGAAAGATTAACCTGTGATTACAAAGGTGAAGATATTGAGATTGGTTTTAATTCAAGATTTCTAATTGAAATGACTAACAATTTAGACTGTAAAATGGTGAAATTAGAAATGAGCCTTCCAAACAGAGCTGGAATTCTCAAACCTCTTGACGGTTATTCTGATGATGAAGATCTTATAATGTTAGTTATGCCTGTTATGCTTAATAATTAAGCTATTTTTTAAAAACAACTAATTTAGCCTTATACCCTGTTGAAATTAACCATTTCTTATTAGATAGTTGCTTTCCAAACTCATCCAAAACGATTAATTGAGCAGTATTAGGACTAGATTCACCTTCGTTTAGAGCTATAAAGTCAATATTATTATATCCTTCATCTAAATCTACATCAACTACATAAAAAATTGATGATAATAAAATATTTGGATGTATTACTGCCCCATTTATCATAAGTCTAATTCTGTCACCATCTACATATTCATGATCTCTACATTTAATAATTATATAATCTGATTCGGTTTCTAAATCTCCCAAGTAATAGTCTTTTCTAAATTTTGATGTATTTAAATTTCATTCCTTAAATGTTTGACGGATTTTCCATGTTGGAGTGACCAAATCAGTTTTATAAGTAATATCAATTTCTTGTTTATTTGAACTAATATCAAAATCTAAATTATAATTAAAAAAAATTTTGGGATCTTTATTTGTTAAACCTATGGGAGTTATTTTATTAAGTTTAAAAGTCTCATTATTTAAACTGTTTGTGTCTAAAGATTTTATTTTCAATGACTTAATTGCAGTTTCTTGAGCAAAAGAATTTATATATAAAAAAAGAAATAAAAATAATATTTTATTCGGCATCATTATTCAAAAAAATATCTAATTCAAAGATATTTAAAATGATTGTTTGTTTTTAAAATATTAAACTTATCTTAACACTTATTCATCTAATATAAACTAAATATATCTTTGGATACATTAGAATTAATAGGATTTTTTGGCGCATTTGCAGTTGGGCTTATATTAGGATTAATTGGAAGTGGTGGATCTATTCTTTCCGTACCAATACTTCACTACTTATTTGGAATAAATCCTGTTACTGCAACAGCTTATTCCTTATTTATTGTAGGTACGACTTCTCTAATCGGATCAATTAAAAACCTAAAAAATAAACTAATAAATTACTCAACCACATTGGTATTTTCGTTTTCTGCAGTAATTACCGTCTACATAACAAGAAAATATTTGATAGAAATGATTCCGGAAACTTTGATTAATTCAGATTTTATATACCTGAGTAAAGATAAATTGATCATGTTATTATTTTCATTGTTAATGTTAGCAGCAGGATTTTTAATGATAAAAAGAACACCTAAAACAATAGTAGGACTAAAACAAACAAGGACTATCGCACCAAATAAATTATTAATTTTTGCAGAAGGTTCATTAATAGGTTTTTTAACAGGTTTAGTTGGTGCTGGAGGAGGTTTTATAATTATTCCTATCCTTGTAATACTTTCTGATTTAAGGATGAAAACTGCAATTGCAACATCATTAGCAATTATTTCCCTAAAATCTCTTGTTGGTTTTATCGGGGATGTTCAAAACCTTGAAATTGATTGGCAATTTTTACTCTCATTTACTTTAATTTCAGTGATAGGGATTTTTGTTGGACAATTGTTTTCTCAAAAAGTTCCAGAAAATAAATTAAAAATGGCTTTTGGTTTTTTTGTAATACTAATTGGAATAATTATATTATTTCTGCAGCTTAATTAGATTTTTTTATTGAGGTAATACCCAGAGGAAGAACAAGTAAAAGTGCATATATTTTAAATATAAGACCAATTAATGGTACAGTTATCATCAATAAAATCCAAAATTTCTTGTTTTTAGACAAAGCTTAATTTTTTTTAATTGCCATGCATTCAATTTCGAGTTTAGCTCCTAAAGCTAAACCACTTCCTGCAAAAGCACTTCTCGCTGGTAATTTCTGAAAATTAAAAAACTTTTTATACTCTTGACTCATTAATGGCCAATCCTTTATATCAGAAAGCATACAAGTACATTTAAAAATATCATCCATTGAGCCTCCCATTTTTTCTAATTTATTTTTAATATTAGTTAAAGTTTGTCTGGTTTCAGCTTCAATACCACCCGAAATAAGAGAACCATCTGGCAATGTACCTATTTCACCTGAAAGATATATTATTCCATTGACAATTGTTGCCTCAGAAAAAGGATAACCTTTATCAATATTTGATTGAGAATTGATAAAAACTATATGATTTTTTTCTTTTATACTATTATCAATTTCTTTATCAGAAAACTTAAGTGATAAACAAGAATTGAATAACAAAGCAGTTGTGATAAATAAAAATTTAAGCTTCATAGTTTATCAATTAATTTTTATTTAAATCTACACTTGACATTGAAAACATCTTCCAATTTTTATCTACCCTTTTAAACATATATATACCTCTACCAGTAAAAATCTTTTCATATTTATCATTAAACCTAGAGTATGTTGCATCAAGCATACATATTTCTTTAGAAATCCATATTATCCTTGATTTTTCTAACATACTATATAAATAACCATCTTGGACATCATTTCTAATTTGACTGTAAAATTTCATCAAATTTTTCTCATCATCTATAATAATAGGATCTGCAAAAACAGATAATGTAACAGGATATGTGAAATAGGTTTTAATCTTATCAAAATCAGAATATTCAAATGCTTTACTATATTCTTCCCATTTATCGATTATTCTGGCTTCAGTTTTCTTCTTCATTTCATATGTCTTTGCATAGTTCATTTTATTTTTTTCAATAGAATTTTTTTTCTTATTCATTGTATTTTGAGAAAAAGAAATAAGTGGAATTATTAAAGTAAAAAGTAATAGTTTTTTCATAACGGTAATTTGTCTAAATAAAATTAATTAAAAAATTTAAAAAATAGTTTTGGAGTATTTTTAATGTAATCTGTATATGATTGAAGATGTCCCCATTTTTTTAAGCCTTGATTTTCTAAAATTCTAATACCTGAAATATAAACAAGTAAAATGTATACAAACAATGGGGAAATTAAAGTTAAATATTGTAGATCTACTAGTGAAGAAATAGACATAACTGCAATTCCTGACCACAATAATATTTCACCAAGATAATTTGGATGGCGAGAATAAGCCCATAAACCTGATGAAATAAATTTATCCTTATTTTTAATTTCTCTTCTAAAAATTGTTTTCTGATAATCTGCAACCACCTCTATAGTAAAACCTAAAAGATATATAATTAAACCTATAAAGAATATGTTGTTCATGATAATCCCTGATCCAGTAGAGAGAGCGGTAATTACACATAATAGACACATTGAAACACACATGCCCTGGAGGGTCCATGTCATAAAAAATCTGGAAAAGTTTGGTTTTATATTTCTAAATCTACGATCCTCTCCAGACTTATGAATTCTTATGAATAAAAAGGATCCTAATCTAATTGCCCAAACTATTATGCATGTGGCAATTATATAATCTGCAATATTAATAGAATCTTTAGTGTATAAACTATAAACTATTGTACTCAAGTAAGTAATACTACCCGTTAAATCATAAAACTTTTCAGTTTGAAATATGTATGCAGGAATAAAAGAAAACCATTGAATAACAAAAATTAATATAACAAGATTCCTTACTAAATCCAGATCAGTTAACAAGGCTATCTGAAATGGAATATAAAATGCAATAACTGATGATAAAATATTTAATAAGTGATCTTTCATTTTAATTGTAAATAAATTATAAAAAGCAACAAGTATACCATTAAATATAATCTGTATTGATTTCTTGTTTTTAAATACTGTTTGTTGTTTGGAAAAATATTAAAAAAAAGACCTTTTAACTCCTTAATAAATAAGGGCTTAATATTTATCTTCCAATCATCCGTTTGGTAAATAATTTTTCTAAACTTACTCCTAAAAAAAGTACTTGGTATTCCCCAAATCAAAAGACATAAAAAAACAATTGTTTTAAAATCCATTAAGTAAAAATAATAATTAATTGTAGTAAAAAATTTTTAAATTGTAGTAACTATTTAATAATGATTGAATTAATTAATAAATATGGTCTCCCAAGATCTTTAAAAACTATTTTTCCAAATCTAAACGGAATTGATTTTGAAGATATAATATTTGATCCGATTTCAAACCGATCAAAGCCTCTTGATTATATTACTAAAAACATTGATAACAACTGGTATTTTGGAATTGGTAATATGGGTATGGTTTTTAGAACATTTAAAACCAAAACCGAAAGAACAAAAATTTTAAATGTATTACTCAAAAATAATGACATTAAGAAATCTGATAGTTTTAAAAACAAGGCTAATGCTAATATTACTTTTTGGAGAGGAAATGGTTTTAAGATTGAGATAGTTACAAAAGAAGGGTCAAACATAATAATTATTACAAATGAAGATACTTTTACAAAAGAAAACCTAAGTTTAAGACCTACAGATTTAGCAAAAAAAATAGAATGTCCAAAATGGATAAGAGGTATAAAAGACGTTTATGATGGTGAATCTTCTTTAGCTGAAAATAAAAATTATTCAAAATTTGTAAATACCCCTCTACTTTTTAATGAAAAGGGAGATGAATATATAATTATAAAAGTATCGAGTTACGGAATTGGAAAGAAGATAATTGATGATTTAATATATAAAAATGGTGAAAAACATCATTTTAAAAGGATTGAAAACAAAGTCAGTAAAGAATGGGAGTATTATCATCAGGGAAAAATATTTTCTATTGGCTATTTAAAAGAAAATGATTGCATCAGAATTAACGGACTTCCACCAACTCGAACATCAATTGACGGGACAATACTTGAAAGAGGAATTCATCCGCTTTCTGACAAGATAAACAAATTAGTTTTAGGACTTAACTCCCCTATTTTCAACCCAGCCGAGGGAGGTGTTGCTGATGGAAGATTTTATACAAATTCTACAGATGCTAATGTAATTGTTTCCTTATCATCTGATTCAAATTTCTCCATTGATAAATTTAATGAAATAGTTAATGAATACAATCCTGACGATAAAGTTTTAAAAATCAAAAACGATAGTTTAAAAAAATGGTTAGATGAAAATACAGAAGATTTCATTGAATTTAATGTTGAAGATAAATTTCAGATTCATTTATCCAAAGAAAATGCTAATTATCAAATAAACCTTTACACAGCTGGTGGATTGTCAAAAAAGTGGAATTTCAATAATAAATCAAAAAAAGATTCTTTAATTCCTCGGTCATCAGCTAGTAAGTTAATTCAGATCTCCGAAGAAAAGGTTAAAAAGACAACAGAAAAAGTAATTAAAAAAGAGAATAATAATTCGAATTTCTTCAAAAAAACATTAGAAAAAACACCTCAAAAAAACAATCAAATAAAAAAACGATTTAAAAAATTAAAAGAAAAGCTAAATGTATTCGATAGGGATTATGATTATAGTAAATTGAAAAGATTGCTGAAATTTTTGATTTTATTGTTACTCTTTTTATTTATTTATAGATCTTGTTTCTATGATGAATGTAAAAATAATGCAGTTTGTTACTATGAAAAGGCTAAAGATGCAGAATCTAGGGCTGAATTTGATAAAGCATTTTACAATTATAAAAAAGCAATTAGAGTTGATAAAAAATATATAGAAGCGTATAATTCAAGAGGCTTGTTATATCAAAAACTCGAAAATCACAATAAAGCAATAAAAGATTTTACAAAAATTATTGAAATTGATAGTCAGAATTGGTTAGCTTATCATAACAGAGCTAATTCATATAGTACTCAAGGGGATAAAAAATATAGCATTGAATTTAAAAGAGCTATGAAAGATTATGATAAATCTATTGAAATCAATAAAACTGATGAAAATGGTATAAGTTATTTCAATAGAGGACTTCTAAAGGAAAAAATGGAAATTGAAGCATGTGATGATTTTGTGTTTAGTTGTGATCGATCCTATGCTAATGGCTGTGATAAATATGATAATGATTGTTATCCAAAAAATGGTTCTTACCCTTTAACTGATGAGTTTGGAAGAGGTGTATTTGCTAATTCAGGTAGAGGAAAAATAATTCTTGATAATTCTAAGGGAAATAGTGACCTAGTTGTAGTCATTAGAAGATACAGAGGACTAAGAATAAAAGGGCCAAGAGTTAGGGCTCAATTCATTAGAAAAGGACAAACTATAACAATGGAAAATATTCCAGACGGAACATTTTACACACAGGATTATTACGGTAAGTATTGGATAGAAAATTTGGATCCAAAAAACAGATTTCTTAGAAATGTAACAATTAAAGACTATATTTCATATCCTTTTACTATTAGGAATAGTACCATGACATACACTTATGGTGTAGATAGCCAAATGGAGGGAGAAGAGATTGGTGAAGATGAATTTTTTAATTAAACATGATAGAAGAATTTAAAATACATGCTAACTATCTTATCGAAGGTGCTAATATAAATGTGACCTGGAAAACGAAAGATGCACTTTTTATTAAATTTCACATTGATTCATGGACAAAAGGATGGTTGAAAAATAATGATTCAATAAAGATTAATTTAAACAGAGACGTAAGGAAAATCACTCTTTATGCTATTGGATATAAAAAGATAGAAAAAAAAGAAATTGATATTAAACTAAATAAGTTTAAAAAAGTATCAATTAGAGGAAAAAAAATTAAAAAAAATGAATTTAGAAGTAAAAAATATGAATTTAATACAATTACTAACCTAAAACCAATAAATAAACTGAAAGGATTAAAAAGTAATGAAATAAATCTTACAAAAAATAAAATCAAACCTAAAATAAACTATAACAAACTTAAACTAGAAAATCATGAATAAATCATACTACACAACTCCAAAACCAGGAAGATTAATGAAAATGCTTTGGAATGCAGCAGGGGCTGATCATTATATATTAGAAAAAAGCACTTATTCAGATCATATTAAATATGCCTGTTTGGGTGGAATCGTTGTTGCAACTGGCTTAATGGCATCAATGGCTGGAGGATATGCTTTTTACATAGTGTTTGGACAAAAAACCGCAAATTTAGCACAGGGAACAGAAGCTAGTATTGAAGCTGCTTCTTCTGAACCAATCACGATTATTCTATCAATGTTATTTGGTTTGATATGGGGTCTGATTATTTTTAATATAGATAGGTTTATAGTTGCAAGTACTGGAAAAGGTGATGGTTCTGAAGCGATTACCTTTGGTGAAATTAAAACGGCAATACCAAGAATCTTAATGGGTATAATTATAGCTATAACAATATCAAAACCTGTCGAATTAAGGATGTTTCAACAAGAAATAGAAGTAGAATTAAATAGCAGAAGACAAGAGGTGAGAAAATTAAAGCTTCAAAAAATAGATGAATTATACCAAAAACAATACGATGAAATTCAAAATGAGATTGAAAGATTAAGAGAAGAAGTAATTGAAAAAGACAAAATTAGAAGAGAAGCGGAAGCTAGATATAACGATGAAATTTCTGGTGAAGGAAGTTTAAGGGGAAGAGGTATCGGACCTATAGCTAGGGAAAAAATGAAACTCTTTGAGCTGGCTCAAGCTGAATATGATACGGTTAAATATCAGAATAAACTTAAAATTGTAGGTTGGGAGCAAAAGAAATTAGAAACTGATAATCAAAAAAACCTAGAGATTAAAAATGCTAATATTAGTGCTGCAAGTTTAGATGGTTTAATGGCTAGATTAAAAGTTGTTGATGAATTAGCTAAAGGAAAAGATGAAGACGGAAATGTGAATGAAGAAGCAACTCCATGGATAATTATATTCATTACTCTTCTTTTTATGGCAATTGAATTAACCCCTATATTTTTCAAAATGATGTTAATTAAAAGCCCTTATGATTATTTAGAGGACAATATTAAAGCTCTACAAAGAGCAGACCTAGGAATTGAGGTAAAATATGATTATTATGAGGATAAAGAAGGTGTACAAAGAAATTTGGTCATATACCATCAAGCAAACAAGTTGCTAGCAGAAAAAATAAAACTAGCTCAAACACAAACTGAGCTAAATGATTTTATTATCGAAAAATGGAAAGATCAGGAAAAGAAAAATATTTCTAAAAATCCAGAAAATTTTATTGACAAGGGATGATTAAAAGATTTCTTGTAAATATATGTGGATTTGACCCTGTAATATTAAGTAAAGAAGATATTGCGGATCTAACATTTAGAAGATTTGCTTTAGGATTTTTATTAGTTATTCTTCTAAGCTTTCTTTCAACTTTAATAGTGTTTATGAACACTATTGAAAATATTATTAGCAGCTTGTTACTTGCGTTATTCTTTACTTTAATAATAGTAAACCTTTATAGGTTAATAATAGTAACATCTAGTCCTAATAATCTAAAAATTCAAAAAGAAAACTTTCAGGATTTAATCGGACATTATATTGTTAAATCTGTTCTTTTACTGATGATATTTTTTATTATTTCTGAACCATTAGAAACATTTATTTTTAAAAAAAATGTTTCATACCACCTGGATGAATATAAAGAGGTTTTAGTTGACAATTTTAAATACAAGCTAGAATCTATTTCAAAAGAGCAAATTGAAAAGCTTGAGTATGATTATGAATCAAAAATTGAATTTAACACAATTAATAATTTAGAAATTGACCCTTTAGGTAAGGAAAAATTAGAAACTAAAATAAATTTAATTCTGGAAGAAAATGAAGCTAAAGTTTCTGATTTAAATTCTAAAATAGAACAGTCTAACTTTTTCTTTCAGCAAATTTCAATTGTTAATTCAAAAGTGCCTCTAAGTTATCTATTGTCAATCCTAATTTTATTAACCGTTTTATATCCAGTTTACTTAATAATGTATGATGAAAATTTTAAAAAATATTTTATTGTTGAAGAACAGAGTAATAATTTTATTATAAAAAATAATTGGATTAAGTACTCTAAAGAACAAGAAGAGATTTTTTTATCTATAACAGGTAAAAAACTAGTGAGACAGAATCTATTTCAGGACCCCCCTTTTAACAGAATCAGAAGCATAGATAAAACAAAATATTTAAAAAAAGGGTCATTAATTAAATGGTTTAAAAAAGATTATTAATTGGACAAGGTAAAAATTTCAAAAAAAATTATAATCCATGGTGATTTTTACGGAAAATATCATGGAAATGAAATTGATAGTAAATTATCATATACCGATTATGATATAAATATTAATAATCCTCATGTAACTAATGCTACCAGTACAGAATACCTTGATGTAATTTCTGATAAATCCATATCCTTCAAAACAAATAGATTAGAAAATGTAAAAATTCAGTTAAATGATGAAAAATATGATCCAAAATATGTTTTTTTAGAGGATTTAGAAGATGTTATTATTTATGATATTGAATTTTCTAATGTAATTAAAGATGAAAAAACCACTCTAGGTGAAATAAGAGGTAAAATTTATGGTTCATTAATTTATGATGAAGAGGTTTTATTAGCTAAATTACCTACTGAACCACCAAAAAAAACTGGGGAAATAATAAAAGAAACAGCCGTTAAATTAAAGGAAAAAGTTGAAAGAAATTTTTTCCCGAGCTTAAGTATTCTTTTTTATATTATTCTTTTTTTATGTCTAGCTTTTCTGTTACAGGAAAACCTGTTAATAATTCTTCTGTTTGGGGCTGCTCTATATATATTAAGAACAATTGCATTTTTTTTAATCAAAATTTTATTTAGAAGTTCTTATGTAATTTTCATCTTATTAATATTATTGGGCTTATGGTCGGTCTTTTCTGAAGGATTAGATACAACACGAATTGAGGATGACGACGTAGTTGTAGAGGATCCACCAGAATATGATGAAATTGTTACACGAACATTTAATTGGCGTGATTACGATAATCGAAGTTATTCTGCCAATATTAAATTTAAATATGGTGATTATATAAAATCAATAAACAATAGAAATAAATTAAGCTGGAATATAAATGGAGAAACTCAGGTGTATAGAAAAATGCATGAATTTGACAATACTAAATTTGATTTAATCTACCAGGAATTAGAAAAAATTAGAAACTCAAATAATTTAAATAGAATAAATTTTGCTGAAACTATAGTTAGTATGGTTCAAAGTATACCTTATTCTTATGTTTTTGAAATGAGTTGTCAAAGTCCTCTTATTCCATCAGAGTATAGAAATAACATAAACAATGGAACATTATGTATGGGAAATATCAAAAATGGGGTGGCTACTCCACTTGAATTTTTTTATAATAAAAAAGGCGACTGTGACACAAGGACTGTTTTAATATATACAATGTTGAAAAAATTTGGATATGATGTGGTAATTTTAAATAGTAATTTATATTGGCATTCAATGATTGGTGTTAATCTTCCTGCATATGGGGATTTTAAATTGATTAATGGTAAAAAATATTTTTTCTGGGAAACCACAAATACTGGATGGGTAATAGGAGACTTACCACCAGGAAACAAAGATATTAGCAAGTGGTATCTTGCATTAAAATAATTATTAACTTTAAATAAATAAGATGAAATTTAACGACGAACTTTTTTTTAATTCTATAACTCAGTTGATTATATCAATTATCATTGGTACTATTGTCTTGTACAGTAGTTATAAAATAATTGACAGATATATAAGAAAGAAACATAATATTGATTTAAATAACACCGCATATGGTATTTTATGTGCTTCAATCTTGTTCTCAATTGGATATCTTATAACTGGTGTAAAAGACCCAATAATTAATTCTGTTGAATTAATTCAAAGAAACCCTGATTTTTCGGGATCTGTTTTTTTTGAAGGATTAAAATATTCTGGACTATTTTTGGCTATCAGTGTCTTTGTTATTTGGTTTATTAATCTTATTTCGATTTATCTGTTTACAATCATGACAAAGGATGTAAAAGAGTTTGAAGAAATAAAAAATAATAATATTGCAATAAGTTTAATTACTGCAGCAATAGTAATATCTATTTCATTTATGGTTAAATCAAGTTTGTATCTAATTCTAGAATCTTTTGTGCCCTACCCTGACATGCCTACAATAATGTAAATTTTATGAAATTTAAATATATACTAATTACAATTTTAATATTTGCAATTACCTCTTTGTTTGCTCAGGATCAAAAAAAAGAAGTATATGACTTAAGAGATCATTACCCCTTCAATTATGTAACCGAGTCAGATACTATTGTCTTTCCGCAAGAAATAGAAATGAGTATAACTATTCATGAGTTAAAAGATTTAACTTTCAAGTCAAACTATTTTTATGCTGCATTAGATACACATATATATTCAGAATATGACACACTATATATTACAGATAATAATTATAAAATTAATGTAGAACCAATTGTAAATCCCAAGGGAAGAATGGATGATGATGTATATTCATTTCAGCCGTGGTTTGCAAACAAAATAATGAAGGACGGTTCAACTCAAATTTTTGAACACCCTGGCTTTTATCAAAATTTGATATACCATAAATGGGATTTAAAAAATTATCCCTTTGATACTCAAAAATTAAAGATTGAATTTCAGGTTTTTGCCGACACAAGTGTTAGGGTTATAAAAAATTCAGAAAAATTTGAAAGTATTTTATTAGATAAGTCTTCGATAATTGACGGGTGGCAATATGAAGGAATCAGTGCTGATGTTTATTATAAAGAAGAACCGACCTACACAAAAATACCAACAAATTTAGGTGAAAGAAATGCTGTAACATCTGTTATTTCCTATTATATCTCTTTAAAAAGAGATGGTTTATTTTTATACTTTAAGTTATTTTTTGGAACTTTTTTATCATTTATTATTTCCTATCTAGTATTTTTTATTGACAAAAAATACTTTGAAACAAGAATTACTCTAAGTATTGGTGGGATTTTTGGTGCAGTTGGTAACAGGTATTTTGTTGAATCTATTATGCCGGAAGTTCAAATTTTAACTAAAGGAGACTTAATTAATAACCTTATCATTTTCCTGATTGTAATGAATATATTAATGGTGATTTTACAGAACAATGCAAAAATTAAAAATAAATATATCTTAAATAATAAATACCCTGCTATATTTTGTTTTATAACTTTTGTATTATTAAACTTAATTATAATATTTATTTAAATCGTGACAGCTAAAGAAGAAAAAAAGAATAAAAGAAAAGAAAATTTGAAAGGAATTCTTTTTGGTATTCTATGGTGTGTGGGTGGCTTTGTAGCTACAGGAGTAAGTATGGATATGGCAAGTGCTGGAGACACTTATTATTTATTTTACGGAGCGGTCCTTTATGGAATTTGGGAAATTATTTCAGGTCTTTTTGGACTTATAAAAAACTCCATTTAACTGTTTAATTGGCAGAAAGTAAGTTTAAGACAAAGTAATCATTTATTGATTTAATATCACCAATCTTATTTATCCCTTCATATTGATCATAATATGCCACAAATATTAATCTGTTTTTGATTATTATAGCATTCATAATAGCCACCATTACAACATTTTCACCCTCTGAACTCAAATTCATTAAAGCTACAAAAGAATTTGTACTTGAATTAAGTTTGTATTCTTCGAATAGTATGGGTTTACCAAAGGAAATATTTAAATCTAAAGCTCTTTTTTTAATCAAAGATTCTACATCTGATCCTGAATAATCATCGAAAGCTGACTTAATTCCGTTAGAAACGGTATTTAAATCCTCTTTTCTAACATATACGCCTTTTACCAGGCTTGAAGTATATACTTTAAGATAACCGTCTTGAATTCCATTCTCAAGAAATGTATCATAAATTTCATCATACTCTTTTTTAGACATATAAAAAGCTAGAATTTCTTCATCATCAGTTCCCTTAAACATGTCTGCATAAACCTTAACCATTGGATTTGAGTAACACTCCGTAATACCTGCAATTTTAGGCATACAAATATTAATATCTCCAAATGAAACACGACTATCACATATATCTGACTGCGGAAAAACAATTGTCGAATAAAGTAGTAATATTAAAAATTGTAAAACAAAAGCTTTTGAAGACCTCATATTATTTTTTTTTTAAAAATATGTATATCCATCTAGCACTATATAATCAACTATTTTATATTCATAAGATTGTTGATATTCTAAAAGAACTATTGATAACGAATAACTTCCTGAAGGTGGATAGGTACACCATCCTGTCCTGGAAACATCAGAATAATAATACCCGGAATCTAAAGGGTCTAACTCATATTCATATAATAAATATCCGTTAAGGTAACCTCCACTATATGGATAATCAGTTGCATAAATAGCAACTTTTAGTGTACCTGTTCTACCACTGTTATTTTGATTCTCAATTTCATCCCCATAAAGTGTAATATATTTACCATCAATTTCATAGCCCCAATAACCAGAAAAGTTTTGAGCACTCAATGAAAAAACAGGGATCAATAATAAAATTGACAAATAATTTATAAATATAGTATTATAAGATGATTTTCTCATTTTTTTAGATATTTATAAACAAAGAAAAACAAAACAAATAAAAAGAAGAATAATAAAACTAAAAAAAAACCATCATTAAAGAAAGAACCTTCTATTTTATCTGTGTGTATTAGCATTATACTTTTCATTTTTTATAAGAGGAATATAATAATACAAAAGCCCAAAATATATCAACCATATTCCAAACTTCTCTTCCTAATGGAATCTTGAAAAAAGGCTGAACAAGTAAGGCAGAAAGACCCCAGAAAATCATCCAGTTTTCATCATTTTTTTCCTTGATTGCTAGTGTAAAGAAAATTCCCATTGCTAAAAATCTATAAAGTTGGTAATAACCATAAGGCATGTCAAATAAACATAAAATTGAGAGTACTGCTAAAAAAATCTTAATAACTTTCAAAACCAGAAATTATTTTACTTAACCTTCTTTTTTGAAATAAATAAATTACTATCAATCCAACTATAACTAACGGATATATAAATAAAAATATTATTGCATTTATTTCATAATATGACAAATTTAGAATATTTGCAAGATTTATAATTAAATCTGTACAGTAAACATATATCTCGTTAATTAATCTTTCCATTCTTTAGTTGTCCTATCTTTAATTTGCGGATTTTTAATTCTATACTAATTGATTTTACCAATAAAACATACATGATTAAAGGCAAAATAATGACAAATAATATGAGATTTGCTAAACGGTAACTGCCTGAATATAATAAAGAATCAATTACACCTTTATAAATCGGGTCGATCTTATCTAAATACGGTTTGGCTAATTTTACATGATGTACCTTGCAATAATTAAACGTTGCTTCATGACAAATCCAAGTACATTTATGCTCTGATTTTTCATCAGAATTAATTGCAGTTACTCCAAATTTTGTGAATCCTTCTTCATCAGTTTTTAATCTAACCAATTCGTTTATAATTATCATTCCTAAAAATGGAAGGATTAGTATTGAAATGTATAAAAATATTTTTTTCATTATATTTACATAACTATTTGATTATCAATAACTTACTTGCCAATACAAAATTTTGAAAATATATTCCCAAGTATTTCATCGTTTGAAATTTCGCCGGTCAACTCTCCTAAATAATAAATAGCCTGTTTTATATCAATTGCCAACAGATCTGATGAAACATTATCTGAGATAGAAATTTTAACCTTTTGAATTTCCTCATAGGTTTTATTTAACAGATCATAGTGTCTCGAATTTGAAATTGTCGAATTATCAATTTGGTTTGTTAAATTGGCAATATAGTTACTTATTTCATTTGTTAATGATTCAATATTTAGTTTATTTTTTGCACTAATTTTAATAGGATTAAATCTATCTAAATCAGTGACAGAAATATTAGATTTTATATCATTTTTATTAAGTATTATAATAAATTTAGTATCAGGGAATTTTAATTCAATTTCGTCAAGATAATTAACATAATATTTTACTTTATTTTTATCCAAAACTGAATAATCAATCAAAATTATAATAATTTCAGATTCACTCATTTTTTTGAATGTTCTTTCAATTCCTATGTTTTCAATTTCATTATCAGTTGATCTAATACCAGCCGTGTCAATAAACCTGCAATTAACACCATTTATAATTATCTGATCTTCAATTGTATCCCTTGTTGTACCAGCAATTGAACTAACTATTGCACGATCTTCATTTAGCAATGTATTTAGAAGTGTAGATTTTCCAGTATTTGGTTCTCCAACAATTGCTATAGGGATTCCATTTTTAATAACATTTCCAGTTTTAAATGAATCGATTAACTTCTTTAGGTTATCTGTAATTTTATTTAGTAATTTATTTAATTCTATCATGTTTGCAAATTCTACATCTTCTTGAGAAAAATCAAGTTCTAATTCAATTAACGAAGCGAAATTCACAAGTTCAGTTCTTAGATCATTTATATCATTTTTGAAACCACCTCTCATCTGATTAATTGCTAACTTGTGAGAAGCTTGAGAATTACTAGAAATTAAATCTGCTACTGACTCTGCTTGACTTAAATCCATTTTTCCGTTAAGAAAAGAACGCATAGTAAATTCTCCAGGATTTGCAACTCTACAATTGTAATTTAATAAAAGTTGAATAATAGATTCTTGAATAAAAGTACTTCCATGACAAGAAATCTCAACTAAATCTTCACCTGTATATGATTTTGGATTTCTGAATATGGTAATGAGAACTTTGTCAATTGTTATGTTATTTTCAATTATATACCCTAGCTGTACCTTATTTGCCGCCTGGTCAACAAGTTTAATTTTTTCAACACCATAAAATATATTATCAACAATAGAAATACTTTGGGGCCCAGAAATCCTAATCAAAGAAATTGCTCCAATTCCAGATGGTGAAGCTAAAGCTAATATGTTGTCATTTTCTACCAATTTGATTTAGATTTTATGTAAAAATATACAATAGGTACTAATAATATGAATACAGTGAATAAATTAGTAACCACCGTTAATGGTGATATAAAAATAGTAGTAAAAAAACCGGCAATAGCACCACCTAAATGGGCTTCATGACCAATATTATCATTCGATTTATTCATCGAATAAATTGAATAAAATAAATAACCTATACCAAAAATATAGCCAGGCATAGGTATTATAAAAAATAATAATGTCATATCAGGATTCAAAAGGATAGCAGAGTAAACTATACCCATAACAGCTCCACTTGCACCAACTGCACTATAATTTAATTTATTTTTATTAACCCTGTATGTAATCCAATTTCCAAAAATTAAGCTAGTCATATAAATAATCAAAAAACTGATCTCACCTATTCTTAAAATAACAGCATCAGTAAAGAAGAAAAGAGTAAACATGTTTACAAACAAATGGGTGGAGTCAACATGTAAAAAACCTGACGAAACATATCTAATTTTTTCACCTCTTTTTATATGAGAAGGACTAAATTTATAATCATTAAAAAAAATCCGATCGTTAAAACCTTTATAAGACAGAAAGATATTTAAAACAATAATTAGAATTAAAACAGAGTTCACAGAAAATAATTTAAATGATGTCAAATATAACATATATTTGCCTTAAAGTTTTTGAATGAACCTTTTGATATATATTCTTGTCTATCCTTTTATGTGGATCATTTCTAGATTAAGTTTTCCTCTATTATATAAGGTTTCAGATTTTCTTTATTATTTGCTTTATTATGTTTTTTCTTATAGAAAAAAAGTTGTTAGAGAAAACCTAAAACTAGCGTTTCCAAAAATGAATAAAGTTGATAGAACTAAAATTGAAAAAAAGTATTATAAATTTTTATGTGACCTTTTTTTGGAGTCATTTAAATCGATGAATATCGACTTAGAAGAGATAAATTTAAGATACAAATTCAAAAATCCAGAACTTTTAAATGAACTTTATAATAAAAATAAAAGTATAATACTGATAGCTGGACACTATTGTAGTTGGGAATGTGTGTTTAATCTAAATAATAATACTAAGTTTCAAGTCCATGCTATATACAAAAAACTATCTAATAAGTACTTTGACGAGTGGGCAAAAAATATTCGAAGTAAACAAGGATGTAATATGATCACCACCAAAGATACGTTTAGGGAAATTCATAAACATTCAAAAACTAAAGAGCTTCATTTATATGGTTTTGCTTCTGATCAGTCACCAAGAAAAAGAAAAGAAAACTATTGGGGTATATTTCTAAACAATTTAGTACCTATACATACCGGAGCAGAAATAATAGCAAAAAAATATAATATGGCTTTAGTTTTTATGGATGTACAAAGAGTTAAACGTGGATATTACGAAGTATATTTTAAAACCATTACCGAAAATCCTAAAAAATATAAAGATTTTGAATTAACTGATAAATTTATAAAATTACTTGAGGAACAAATAATAAAAAAACCCGAATACTACACTTGGACACACAAAAGATTTAAACACAGAAAAAAAATCACTTAACAAAATATTTGATTTCAGAAATAAATTTTGCAGTTAATTGATCTGCTATATTCTGTGATTTTGCCTCAGAGTAAACCCTTATGATTGGCTCAGTATTACTTTTTCTAAGCTGAACCCATGAATTTTTAAAATCAATTTTTAAACCGTCCAAATTATTTATTTTTTCTTGTGAATATTTATCAGAAAATTTTTTCAATATTAACTCAACATCTATAGCTTTATTCAATTCAATCTTCTGTTTAGACATATAATAATTGGGATAAGTTTTTCTTAATTCAGAACATGAAATATTTAGCTTCGATAAATGAGTTAGAAACAATGCAATTCCCACTAAAGCATCACGACCGTAATGAAGTTTGGGTAAGATTACCCCTCCATTCCCCTCACCTCCTATTACAGCATTTTTTTCTTTCATCATTTCAACAACATTGACTTCTCCTACAGCACTAGAATAATATTTACATCCGTTTAATTCAGTTATATCTTTTAGTGCTCTGGATGAGCTTAAATTACTGACCGTATTACCTGGATTATTTTTTAAATAATAGTCGGCACATGCAACTAATGTATATTCTTCTCCAAAAACCTCACCGTTTTCAGAAACAAAATCTAACCTATCAACATCAGGATCAACAATAATCCCCAAATCAGCTTTTTCTTGGACTACTAGCTTTGATAAATCGGTTAAATTTTCCTTTAGCGGTTCAGGGTTATGAGGAAAATTACCGTCTGGATTACAATAGAGTTTAATTACTTCTACTCCCAGCTTATTTAATAGCATAGGAACAGCTAATCCACCAGTTGAGTTCACCGCATCAACTACAATTTTAAAATTTCTGTTTTTAACAATTTCCACGTCAACATCAGGTAAATTTAAAATCATATCAGTGTGTATGTTGATATAATCATCATTAAAAGTAATACCTCCAATCACATTATTTAAATCATTTTGCGGGCTTGAATTAGCTATTTTTAAAAGCTTTTCTCCCTCAACTGCACTGATAAATTCACCTTTGTTATTTAGTAGCTTCAAAGCATTCCAGTTTTTTGGGTTATGACTAGCTGTTATTATTATTCCTGCATCTGCATTTTCTAAAACAACAGCAACCTAAACTGTCGGGGTTGTTGACAAACCTAAACAAACTACATTTAGACCCATTTTGGTTAGTGTATTAAGGACTAAATCTTCGATCATTTTACCAGATATTCTTGCGTCTCTTCCAACAACAATTTTATTATTAATAATAAAGTTTTCAGACTTCAGCCATAAAATAAATGACTTTGTGTATAAAACTATGTCATCTGGAGTCAAGTCCTCGCCTTTCTTTTCTCCAATCGTACCTCTAATTCCTGAAATTGATTTGATAACTGGCATTATAATTGTTTTTTACAAATATACTTTTAATTATACTAGTGTAAAGAATTGAATTTGTAAATTCGGACAAAATATCAATATTGAAATATCTTATCAAATACAGCTTTCTTCTACTTTTTATTTATTCTTGTGATACTAATAATGAGGGTGTTCTTGCAGAAAATGCAATGGTTGTTTCAGCTAGAGAAGAAGCAAGTAAAATCGGTGTTGAAATTTTAAAAAAAGGAGGCAATGCATTTGATGCCATGATGGCAACTGAATTAGCATTGGCAGTTTCATATCCTTCAGCTGGAAATATAGGCGGTGGTGGTTTCATGGTTTACAGAAAATCTAACGGTAAAACAGGGGCATTAGATTACAGAGAAAGAGCTCCGATTAATTCTACCCATAATATGTATTTGGATAAAAATAACAACATAATTGACGGCTTAAGTATGATTGGAGGACTTTCTGTAGGTGTTCCTGGAACAATAGCTGGAATTTTTGAAGCTCATGAAAAATACGGAACACTTAATATTGAAGAAATAATTAGTCCTGTCATTGATTTAGCAAAGAATGGAATAATTGTAACAGAAAATCAAAAAAATAGAATCAATGAAAATCGAAAATATTTTGAATTAGTTAATAAATCACAAATATTATTTGATGATAATTTTAAAAAGAATGATACAATTAAAAATCTAAAACTTGCGGCTACGCTAGAAAGGATAATGAAAAATGGAAAAGATGAGTTTTACAAAGGAGAAACTGCAGTAAAATTAGTGAAATTCATCAATGAAAATGGAGGAATAATTACAATGGAAGATCTTAAAATTTATGAACCCGTTTGGAGAGACCCTGTTATTTTTAATTATGATGGGTTAAAAATAATATCTATGTCTCCTCCATCAAGTGGTGGAATTTGTATCAATCAAATAATGAAAATGATAGAACCTTATGATTTAAATTCATATGGGCACAACTCAACTGATTACATAAAGTTACTGGTTGAAGCTGAAAGAAGGTCTTTTGCTGATAGAAGTCATTTTTTAGGTGATCCAGATTTTGTATCAATTCCAACTTCAAAACTAACAAATGAAGATTATTTAAATAATCGAATGAGTGATTTTTCTTTTAAAAAACCAACTAATTCTAATGATATAGGTTATGGTAGTATTGATATATATGAAAGTAATGAAACAACACATTATTCAATCGTAGACCAATTTGGAAATGCTGTAGCAGTTACAACTACATTAAACGGAACATTTGGCTCAAAATTATTTTCAAATGAATTAGGTTTCTTCTTAAATAATGAGATGGATGATTTTTCAAGTAAACCAGGTTATCCTAATATGTATGGCTTGATTCGTGGGGAGGCCAATAAAATTGAACCAATGAAAAGAATGTTAAGTTCAAT
>MDTA01096039.1_pt1 | contig 27781 bp, 33 predicted proteins | sample 811151 | NCBI WGS metagenome assembly MDTA01 (sample SAMN05326648, study PRJNA326480) | marine metagenome | isolation source: seawater | place: Indian Ocean: South | collected 2010 | reverse complement strand
TTTTTCTTTTTTTTATCTTCTTTCTTTTTTTTATCTTCTTTCTTTTTTTTATCTTCTTTCTTTTTTTTATCTTCTTTCTTTTTGGAGGCTTTTTTCTTTTTTTTATCTTCTTTCTTTTGGGCGTCTTCTTTCTTTTGAGAGGCTTTTTTCTTTTTTCCTGATAATGCCATCAGGTCTCGTCTATCACGCAACGTCAACAACCTCGCCCACTTGCCCAGTCTGCCTGGAATAATGGGTGATGCGTAACGGAAGAGGATGCCTAATCCGTTTAAGGTATACTCTGTCCCCTTACTGCCCCAAAATTGTACGTAATCCCATCTCATATCAAGTTGTTCCGCTATATACTCATACTCCATGTTCGTGAAGTCCTTAAGTGCACCAACAGTACATTGAATAACCTTACCCGTTCTTTTCGTCGCAGCTGACCTCCCCAGGCCTCTTAAATATCTGCTCCAGTTATCGTCGAGAGCATCCGGAATTTCCCGCCCATCCGAACATCTTCGATTTATTTCACCTGCATTTCTCTCTACTGCCTTTGCTGCCTGAGCCAGCATCCTCTTTGATGTGTTCTTCGTCATCTGTTCTTGCAAATCAGCAACAGTGCTAAATCTCCTTGGGGGGTCTACATTCAACAAGTTCGCCATTTCCGCGCCCTCACCCCACATTGTACTATAACAATAGTATCCAATAGCAAGACTCATTATCCCAACGATTGGTTCTAGTGAAATAAGAGCAGGGTTCACAAGCGACGCGGTGACAGTCAGCGCGCTCGAGCCCACCGAGAGCGCGTCGGGCATGCCGCCCGTTTGTGTTATGGGTTTTGGCGAAAAAATTTTAAGGTTCTTTAAGGGTTCAGGATCTACTTTTTTTTCAAACTCGGCACTAACTTTCTTTAATTCGGCCGTAGGCTTAAAATTGATAAATTCATTAGGATTTCTTGATATTGCTAATAAATTCATTAGAACATCTTCGTCCAAACCCGCAAGAGTCTGTTTTAATAAAGCCGGGGGAAACAGACCTTGATCTACCACATTCGTAAAATCCATATTTTGAAAATTTTCTTTTAAATTTTCTTTATCCACTTCACTTAGCTGGGGCGGTTCCATTTCTATGGAGTTTAATAACGGCATAAATACGTTTAATTCAAAACTTTTTTTATTAAATTCTTGTTTTAACTTTCTCTTCATGCTTTCCAAATATTCAGATTTGTTTATTGGCGAATCAGTGTCAAGCGACATATATATATATATATAGAAAAAAGTATTTACTAAAGATTATAAAAGTAATATCGTCATTCGTTTATAAAATATTTTATGATTAGATGTTTTCTTCCAGATAACACGAATTATTATTATTATTATTATTATTATTCTTATTCTTATTTTTATTATTATTATTATTATTATTATTATTATTCTCACCTCGCGAATGAACGCGGCAAATTGATGTTAGACAAAACCCACACACACCAAACAAAGAACCAATTATAACTAATATACTATCAATAGGATCATCATTTCTACTAGTAACAATAGTGCTATTCATTTTACAATATTCAATAATGCAAAATTTATATTAACACATATTTTTATACATTTATTACAATAGAGGTATAGTAATTAAAAATAAAAATATAAAAAATATTTACAAATATAAATGGAAGAACGTGGATTAATGATGGTTTTGCACTCATCGGTAATTGGATTAGTATTATATGCTATAATGCTATTTGGATTACAACAACCTCCTGAAATAGCAGAAAATAGAAGCGTTGTTCTCGCTGCGGTTATTTTGATTTATATGGTAGTATTTGGTCACGGGCTTCCTAATAAAATAAACAATAAGCTATGAGGAATATAATTGTTTAAATGCGATACGCAAAAGAATCTTCTCGTGGATTTCTGTAAATTCACTTTGATCTGCCCAACTATTATTTAGACAATTCCAAATGATTTTTTTGTGAATTTTCTTTGTAGTAGGTAAAACATTAGTTACCGTGCGCGGTTTACTAATAATGTAGGGGGCATCGGTATTTTTATGAAAATTACTTTGAGGTTTGTTTCTTTTCTGATTTCGGATTAGCCACTCACGGTGTTTAACTTCCCTTTCGTGCTTCTTGCGTTCAGATTCTTCTTTCTTTAGTTGCATTTCCACCTTGGAAAGAGTTCGGCGTTGAGCTTTATTGTTTGGCATGATTAGTGCTTTTGTAATTCTTTATAAATAATTAAACTTTTTATAAAGAATATTTTTTCAATTTTATATCTTATCTTAATATAGATGCAAAGATCGTATAATCCATCATATAATAGAAATTTAACACGCAGAACATATCGTCCAATTAAAAAGGCCATTAAAACCAGGAAAAGTATAGGACAAAAATTAGGAAATGTAACAAAGTTTATAGATCCGGAGACGAATGACATTGTGGATATTAGAACTAATCGCGAAAAAGTAAAATCTATATTGATACATAACCTGAAAAAATCTAATAGGATAAATATAAAAAATATTGTTCCACCTAAACAATGTGGCAATAATTGCTGGTTTAATGTGCTATTTTTATGTTATTTCATAAGCGATAAAGGTCGCCGGTTCACCAAACCTCTAAGACAACTAATGATAACCGGAGATGTGGACAAACGTCTAGTGGATAATTCCAAATTATCGCAATTGACGGAAGGTTTATTTCTTCTGAATTTGGCGATTGAAGCAACCTTAACTGGTGTATCTTTTACGCAGAATATAAATACTAATGAAATAATTAGCACAATATACGATAGCTTTAAAAATCCGTATTCCTGGACATATAATAAGGTTTATGGAAATCCATTGGTCTATTATGAGGGTTTAGTTAGATTTTTATATACAAATAACTCATATCCAATTCAAAGTTACGATATGACAAATATTGTTTTTTCGCAAAGAGAAATATTATCGAATTATACCTTTACGCCGAACATAATTAATAATAAAGAAATATACCCTCATATGTTAATCATTACAATAGACGATAATACTAGCTCGATTATTAGTAATAGACCTAGTGTTATAAAATTTACAAATTCTAAAAAGAAAAAGACCATTAAATATAAATTGGACAGTATTTGTATTCGGGACATAGATAAGAGTCATGTAGGCTGTTTAATCAATTTAAATAAATGCGGATTTTTCTTTGACGCAGACGGTCCTCAACAAAATAGAATGAGTCCCAAGCGTTGGTTAAATAAGAATTTCTTGAGTTCCAATAGAAATTTTACACGAGGCAAAGATTATGCTACATTTAATATACGAAATGGGTATCAAATATTATATTATTTCAGGGATTCTTAAATCCATCTTGTTTTTCGTCATTTATATATACCGTTTCGCATAAGTCTTTTAAAACTTTTTTATTATTTAGATTTGCGGTGCACGTCTTCATTAAATCTAAATAAATATTTTGGTCGTCTACTAAATTACCAAGAGATTGAACATGTTTCTTACATATATGGTCGATCATTAATTGGGTATTTTCTTTGTTGGTATCCTTTTCCCAATTCTTTTTTTTGACATACAAAATCTCGCGTTTTTTGTCACTGCAGTGTATGGGTCTTTCTTGTAGAGATAATTTATTGATGTTGTCTATTATGAGATTGCTAATACCTGTAGATATCCCTTTTTCTTTTACTAAATGTAAATTCTCTAGTGTTATTGCTATGGTGTTTACGAAATCTTCCATTGTCATCGCATCCTTACATTGTTCGTTAAGGAAATTATTCATGTTGAATGTATAAGAATTCCCGACTTTCGGAAGGACCTCGTTTAATTGTTTGTCCTTTTCCATAACCTGTTTTTCTAAAACACTTATGAAGTTGTTTTCTATTTGCGATTGTTCTTTCTTAGCCTCTACTAACTTCTTCTCTAGGTTTTCAATGATTTTGTCCGGATTTTTACTACATCGCCTCTTATGCGCGCATAGCCCCGATTGATATAAATAACCCTTACCACAAATGCAAACAAATTCGTAATTAATATTTGGCATTTTTTTGCATTTTTTTTTATCATTTTTATTCAAAACGGTTTTTTTGTGTTTTTTGGTCTCAAGGTGTTTTTCATAGTTGTATAAATTGTTACTGTAAAAGTCACAAAAAAAACAGCTATATTTTTTTGGCATTTTTTGCATTTTTTTTTATTCGTTTTTATTAATAATGAATATTTAAATTTTATATCCTTTTGAAAAATTGGAAAAGTTATGGTCTGGTGATTTTTTCCGTTTTTTTTATTTTTTCCCTACATACGAGACCATGATTTTGGTTTTTTTTGTTTTTTTTGGGGTTTTTTACAAAAAAAATTGAGAAAATGGATTTTTGGACATGTCCATTTTTTGATTTTCGAAAAAACTTTTTTAAAAAACCCCAAAAAAAACAAAAAAAACAAAAAAAACAAAAAACGATGGATTTTTAAAGATAGTTCATTTTAGGCAATTGTTTATCTAGTTTTATAGTTGTGGCAACGGGAAGGCTCATGAAAGCTCCTATATTATTTCTGTCGAAAAGGAACTGTGTCTGGGCCGTTCGCTGGCTCTCAATTTCTGCAACACCGCGAGTCAAAACAACGTTGTTGATATCGTTTAAGCAAAAAATCATTGTGGGATTTACTGTGTATTCCATAAATATATTAGATATTGTAACATTAATGATTTCCTCTTCTATTTTTCCTGAAGTAAGTTTTTTTTTAATGGATTTTTTAAGATAATTAATATTTGCAGTTGAAAAATAGTCCTGGGTCAATTGCTTTCTTTGTTTATTGATTTCCATTGATTCGCGAAGGTCTTGGTTTTTTCTTATATTGGTTGATCTATCAAATAAATGTAAATGGGATGGTGTTTGAATAATTTTATTCATCGTATTTATAATATTAGATTATATTATAAATAATGGAAACTAGTCGTATGATAATGATATCGGTGGTTGTTTTATTTTGCCTTTTTTTCGTTTATGTCGGATATAGCATAGTTATGAATGCGATGAAATCAGATATTAGCATACCTAAGAGAAGATGTCCCGATTTCCACTATGAAATGGATGCTTCCAACAACGAGGGCAAGTATTCTTGTAGAGATGCAAGTGGTCAAACCGTCGGGCTCACGAACAACGTGGGGACCATCGCCGACTTGGATAATCTCCCTTATGATATTACAGACTGTTCATTAGTAGAAATAGCCACTAAAAACCCAACCCTTTCATGGAAAGATTACAATAATCCTACAATAATACAAGATTGTTATGATCAGTTGAATGAAACTATGGCCAATGTCTAGTAAATAGCATCTTTTTATTCAGTTATGTTGCATATAAAATATTAAATATTTTAATAATGTATATATGAGAGGTCTAATCTATAGAACATTTTCATTTGTATTAATAATATCAATCATATTTAGTTATATATACATTTATAATGTTAATCCTATTACCTTTGAAAATGATGAAACTAACACAAATAAAAGTTATTGCCCTGATTATTGGCGGTATGACGTAGTTGACCAATCTTGTAAAGTGTATGATGCATCTTCAAACATTGGAAAATTTATAAACGACGCCGAGGACACCACTATACCGCCGGCCACTCTAGCCGAAGCAGACCAAAGTATATTTAAAAAAAGTTTATGTGAGCAGCACATGTGGAGCACCAATAAAAATATTTCGTGGAATGGTGTATCAAATATAAGAAACCCATGTTCTAAATCAGATAAACAAATACAACGAGAAGAAGAAAAAAATAAAAAAACTTTACATGAACGTATAACTACAGAAGTACAACGCAATGAAGGAATGAGAACATATAGGATTATATATCTTATATTTACAATTACACTTTTTTGTTATTTAATGGTTAGCGATAGATTAGCTACTTCAGTTCAAGTCCTAATTATAATGCGGAATTTTTTTCTGGTAAACTTACCTATTGAAACGTATAACCGTTGGTATGAATCGAAAGTTGCTGCTGGCGAATCGCTGGGGGATGAAAATAAGTTGGCTGTTATTGTTTTACTTTTTGTTATTGTGTTCGCGGTGTTGGGGATGAGGAATGCTCTTCTGACAGTTGGTCCATATATCCTACTCGCGGCAGTAATCATTTTTTTGTTTGTATTAGGATTTCACATTATCGCGCGACCGAATCTTGGAGGCAGACAAACACTCAGACTCATAACGCGTGCCAAGGAGGCACTCGAAGATCATACCCCTATGACAATTAAACGCTTCTTAGAAACAGTATTATCCTTCATAAGCGTCGCCATGTTGGTGGACGGCTTTACAAGTTTGTAGAATATGATGCGGAATATCATGCCACCTTTGTAACTTTTTAATATTTATATATTTCATCGTAGGAGATTTGATAATAGTGATTTATATTTATTGAATTGTTGTTAGTATGTTTCTAATTTGGTTGACATGTTTTTGTTATTCAGTCGCTTATTATGAACTGCTTTTTAAACGAGATTACCTATATTTATTTGTATTATATCATTGTAAAATTTAATATAAATATTGTATATATGGATGAAGCAAAAAACGTAGATGCCTCTATAAAAAATAAGGACCTATATTACAGAATTTCCGGTTTTTATAGAGATTATTTATTAATTGGTATATTTATAATTCATTTCGTGATTTTTGTGGGAATAATTATAAGTAAGCGACTTATACTAAACATCTCAGCTAAACCTACAATAGACAAAAATCAAATTTATACGAAAGATATAATAGCGTTTATTTTTTTCTTAATTCTACATATTGGTTTTCAATTTATAAATTTAATAGTAAATAGACATAACGATTTAAAGAGCTACATGAAAAACGATTTAAAGAGCCACATGAAAAATACAAACAAAAATGTATCATTGGAAAATAATAAAAATTATTCAATGCCGATTATTATGGGGCTTGGAATAAATATAATATTTTTTATAATTGTTTATCGGGAGAATTTTTTACAAAAATTTAGAGATCTAAATTTTTTACAAAAATTTAGAGATGAACCTGAACAATAAACAATAATTATTTTATATTAAACTTATTAAAGTATAAAATAAAATCGTATAATCTTATATATGAAAATTAGAATTCATAACAAATTATATGATTTAACAAACTTTGAACACCCGGGTGGTTCTGTAATAAAAACACACGCATGGGATGAAAATACAAAAATAGATGCAACAAACGCGTTTTTTTCATTTCATATGCGGTCTAAAAGAGCCTTATTTTTATTAACAACTTTACCACATACAATAATTAACGAAGAAAGAAATGCTGTTGAACGAGATTTTGAATATTTAAATCGCGATTTGATAAAAGATGGCTTCTATAAACCAAGCTATTTACATGTAGTTCAGCGTATAGGAGTAAACACTGGTTTATGGATTATTGCAGGGTTTCTATTGAATAGCAAATTTTTTATTACAAGTTTTTTACTGATGGCTGTGAATTATGTTCAATGTGGATGGATACAACATGAATGTGGACATAAAAGCTTTACTGGGAATATACCTTTGGATAATTTCCTTCAAATGGTTTATCTTAATATTTTCATGGGAGGGAATTATAGGTTTTGGAATGATCAGCATTTTTCGCACCACGCCAACACACAAAACATTATTCACGATAAAGATTTGAAAACACACCCATTGGTGGCATTTAATTCAAAATTAATTGAAAAGAAGAACCACACATTTTTTACGAAACATCAACATCTTCTATATTGGACAGTTATAAATCCTATGGTGTGGTTTGTTTGGTCTTTCATGTCGTATCCTATGTTTGCATATAAAAAGAAACATTTGATTGAATATTTGACTACGAAAACAATATCGTTGGCAATGTATTGCTGGTTTTTCGGATTATCTGGTTATACTATGGGCGAGTCTATAATACTATTTCATATAGTATCGGTTTTAGGAACTACTATTTTATTAGCAACATTTACTGTTTCTCATACAACAACCGACGCATATACCGATAATAATGGTTGGGTTATTCCTTCTTCTGAGCACACTATTAATATTTATGATCATTGGCTAACAAATTGGTGGATGGGCTATCTCAATTTTCAAATAGAACACCATCTTTTTCCAACTATGCCGCAATTTCGGCAAAATAGGGTAGGAAAACATTATGTTTCAAAGTTTTTTGAAAAACACAATATGAAATATAATGAAAAATCATTTATAGAAGCCAATTATGATGTTTATAAAAATTTAAAGGCCGTAGCAAAATCGAATCTAAAAATTAAGAACTAATCGCCGTTTGCTTTATACATTTCGGCTTCGTATAATATTCTTTGCAATATTTCTACGGTTTCAATTGGATATTTTCCTACGGAAGTTTCGCCGGATAACATAACCCCATTTGCGCCATCCAAAACGGCATTGGCCACATCTGAAACTTCGGCTCGTGTAGGAATATTATTTAAAATCATACTTTCTAACATCTGTGTTGCAATAAATACTTGACAATCATATTTTTTTGCTATTTTTGCGGCGCGTTTCTGTATAAACGGGACGTTTTCATATCCCATTTCTACACCCAGATCACCACGAGCAATCATAATTCCGTTACTATATTCTATAATTTTTTCAATATCGTGAACCGCGCCTGGGGCTTCTATTTTAGCCATTATTTTAGAATTGGTAATAAGGTTTCTCCATAACGTAACAATATCGTTGTGATTTTGCACAAATGATAGCGCGACCCAATCAATATTGTTTTTATTAATTAACTCTAAGTCCCTTTCATCTTTTGGCGTAATATTTGTCCAATTTATGTCTACATACGGCATATTTATACCTTTATTGCTTTTTAATTGCCCCCCGATCAATACCACACAATGCAGTTCGCGACCGGTGTTTTCTAATACCTTTAATTTTAACATACCATCGTCGATTAAGATGATGTCGTTTTTGTTTAGGTGATGAAATAATTCCAAATGCGGAAGACAAACGCGCGTATAATCTCCTGGTTCTTCCCTGCAATCTAATACTATTTTGTCACCAACGTTGACAAAACAGTGCCCACCATATATTTCTCCGATTCTATACTTCGGGCCTTGCAGATCTATTAAAATTTCCAACTTTTCTTGGTGTTCTGATTTTATTTTGGCTAGGTCGTCAATTATTTTTTGAGCGTCTTCGTGTTTATTGCAATGTGACATATTAATTCTGAAAATATTTACGCCGCATTTATGAAGAGCTTTGAGTTTTTCATAAGATTCACACGCGGGACCAATTGTTGCGATTGTTTTGGTGTTCATAGAAAAGGAACTAGATGAGAATATAAAAAATGAAAGAGTGATAAATCTTAGAAAACTATTCATTTTCATTTTTATTTTCACCAGTAATAGATTTTAATGTGTAAACTTTATATTGGTTAACAAACATTTTCTTCAATTAATATAAGATGGATAGTATAGAAAACTCGTATATTTTTTCTTTGTTGGTTCAGATTTTATTTTTGGTTGTATTTTCTTATGTTACAATTGACACAAATAAGGTGCTATTAAAATATGCATTTAATGTTGAATATATAGTTAGTATAATAGAGTTTATAGGATATTTATTATTGGGCTTCTTTTTAAAATCCAAATTCTTAACTGCTGTAAGATACGCGGATTGGTTCATAACCACTAACGCCTTATTGCTAGCTTTATCACTATTTTTACTACATAACAATGAAATATATGGAAACACATTTGTTCCGTTTGAAAAAATTTGGGACGATTATTCGGACGTCTATTACAAAATGATGATAACGAATACTTCTATGTTGTTTTTTGGATTGTTAGGGGAAACGAAAATAATGAACGAAATGTATAGTTTTGCATTGGGTATGATGGGTTTCATTGGCACAATCTATTACACATTATATACTTTTGTTGGCGATAGTCTCATAAATAAAGTTATATCCTTTATCTTTTTTGGATTATGGTTGTTATATGCATTTGCCTACTTATTGAGTCATAAAGACAAGAATGTAGCATACAATATTTTGGATTTAATAAGCAAAAATTCATTTGGGCTGTTCATATATTTATATATGATTTACGGATAATTCCAGTGCATTTTCTAATGTTTTACAACAAGAATATGGTGCAACGGGCGGAATTATATAAAAAACCATATTAACAAGATTAACAATAAATTCTTTATCAAGTATCATGAAAAAATGTTTCAAATATTTTTTATGAACCGGCTTCATATTTAGCAAAAATAAGGAAAATAGCCCAATTTGCTTGGGTGATATATTTTCCAGATTTAATGTAGAGAAAATACATACAATATTTTCTTCTAGATTAGAGTAGAGGCTCGTGTATTTTTTTACAAAGTTATGAAACTCGTCGTCTGTGAATGTTCTTATATCAATGAGAATTAGCGTATTTGTCACCTTTTCAATATTAATAGGCATAATTTAACGGGATAATTAATATTGCTATAATATATCTACAATGGAGACAAATTTGGGCAAAACCGTTGCAATTGTTTTATTTTATGTGATGTTCATTTACTCGGGTATAATGAAAATCTTTAGTTTTGATAAAAAAGTAGATGTTCTTGGTAAAAAAACACATTTACCCTTAATAATTAATCAATTAGGAATGATTGGGGTTATCATTTTAGAAATATTTGGATCATTGCTTATAATTGCAGACACCTTTAATAAGAATTTAATACCTAAAGATTTGGTTAAATTAACCTATATCATATATTTGCTATTTTTAGTAGTTGTTACGATTTTGTATCACCCGCCTCAAAAGCAAATGATTCCCTTTTTATCTAATTTAACCACCTTTGCTGGTCTATTATACTTATACAATGACTTGTAGGACTTAAATATATATTAATAATAATAATATTGTTCTTATGAAAAGAATATTATTATTGGCCATATTAAATATAGTGACGTCGTTTAACATTAATACTCCTAGTTCATATACACGAAATATCAAATTAAGACAAACACCTGGTGGTGTTGAATTAGGCGCACCTTATACTTTCTCACAACTTGTTAATACAATCGACGAACGTAAAATAAGTGATATATTACTTATAGATAATCGCAATGATATTGTGGCTTTTGATAATGATAAAATAGGACATTTTGTAAAAAGCACGTCTCAATTTACGAATCTAATATTTGAAAAAGCATTGAAATATAACATTAATTTCGAAGTTATGAAACCCGAACCAAACGCCTTTTCCTCATTTGGTGGTTTCATAAGCAACATTGTTTTTCCTGGATTCATTATATATTTACTAGTTAGCAGTCTTCGTTTTATAAGGGGCGGTGGACTACCATCTAATATTAATCCTAATGAAAATAAAATGGAAATAGTTAAAGATACTGGTGTAACATTTGATGATGTGGCCGGCTGCGACGAAGTCAAAACAGAAGTTATGGAGATAGTTGACTATATTAATAATTCGGATAAATATGAAGCACTTGGAGCTAAATTACCGAAAGGCATTCTATTAAATGGACCTCCTGGAACTGGGAAAACGCTTTTGGCTCGTGCAATTGCAGGGGAAACCGGCGCCAACTTCATCTCTATTAGCGGTTCTCAGTTTTCGGAATTGTTCGTGGGGTTAGGTGCTTCGCGTGTTAGACAATTATTTAAAACTGCGCGCGAAAATATGCCTTGTATCATTTTTATAGACGAAATCGACGCAATAGGAAAGAAACGTCAAAGTGGTATAAATTTTGGAAACGACGAACGCGAACAAACATTAAATGAACTGTTGACCAATATGGATGGATTCGAAAAAAATGATGAAATTGTAGTGGTTGGAGCGACTAATATTATAGACTCATTAGATGATGCTTTATTGCGGTCGGGGAGGTTTGACCGGAAGATTTATGTTCCATTACCAGATAAACCCGCAAGAAAAGATATAGCCAATATTCATTTTAAAAATAAACCGCTTGCGAATGATGTGAATTTAACAACCATTGCTACAATAACATCGGGATTTTCTGGCGCAGATTTTGCTAATTTGGCGAATGAAGCCGCGATTCAAAGCGTTAGAGCAAACAAAACACTAATCGACAAGGATTCTATTGAAGAGGCTTATGAGAAAATGGTGGTTGGACTAGTTACAAAGGAAGATAAACGAGATAGTGATGTATTAACCCAAGTAGCATATCATGAATTGGGTCACGCACTGGTTGTGGATCATTTCTATGAATTTTTTGATCTTCGTAAGATTTCTATTAAAGGGACAAAGTCTGGTATAGGCGGCGTGACTATGTTTACAGTGAAGGAAAAATTCAATTATTTGCCGACAAAAAAGTTTATGCTGGCGAAAATGATTGTTGCTATGGGAGGAAGAGCCGGTGAACTAGTAATGAGCGATGAAGACGAGAAACTTGGTATTGAAAGTGATTATTTTGCAAAATTCGAAGATTTGGATATATCTACAGGTGCTATTCAAGATATAAGGGAGGTAAAACAACTTGCATCTGATTTTATTACAGAATATGGATTTATAGACAGTATTTATCCAATTAGTCAAGACAAAACAAGCGAAACTACAAAAGAAGATATTGACCGAAATGTAGTAAGTCTTGTAAATTTTGCATTACATACGGCGATTGAAATATTGAAAAATCGTGTAGATGCGATGGAGGATTTGAGCCAATATTTGTTACTAGAAAAAGAAATAGATATGACAAGTGAGAAAATTGATTTGATGTGAGAAAATTGATTTGATGTGAGAAAATTGATTTTGTGTGAGAAAATTGATTTGATGTGCAAAAAATTTAATATACAGATATTTCAATGACCGCTATATTAAATATAAACTCTATTGAAGATGTAGAAGAAATAATAAATAGTTATTGTCAAATGAACAAAGAAAAAAAGGTTATGCAAGGAGAAGTTTTCACTCCTTACAATTTAATTATAGAAATGCTAAACGCTCTTCCGCGTGATGTATGGGAAGACCCAACAAAAAAATGGTTAGATCCGGGTGCAGGATTTGGCGGATTTTCTATAGCAGCTTTTCATTTTTTAGATGTGGGCTTGAAAAAATGGCAGCCCAGTAAAAGTAAGCGACATAAACATATACTAAAAAATATGTTGTATATGGTAGAATTAGACAGTCATAATGTTGCTAATATTCGTAAAATTTTTGGCGAAAATGTCAATGTTTGTAAATGCGATTTTATTAGGGAAAGCGATGTCTGGAAAACCCAATTTAAGATTGATACTTTTCATGTGATTTACGGTAATCCCCCCTACAATGAAAATGGAATGAAAGGAAAAGGTAGGAGTGATGTAGGATTAAAAGTTTTATGGACAAAATTCGTCGATCAAACCTTAGATTTATTAGAAGAAAACGGCTATTGTTTGTTTTTCACTCCAAATAGTTGGATAGAATTAAAATCTCCATTGTCTCGTAAAATGATGAAACATCAAATAGTGCTATTAAAATGCTTTGATGTTGTAAAATCGTATAAATTATTTAATAAAGAAGCCGGTTCAATGCCTTTGTGTTATTATATTATACAAAAAAAAGAACCAACACACGCTACTAAAATATACGACCAAACCTTGGATATTTACGTGGATTTTGATATTCATAAACATATGGTTGTTCCTAATAAAAATATAAAATTTATACAAAAACTTGTTTCTAAACAAGATACTGGTTCATTGAAAGATTATTATAAATTTACGCCACCCAAAGTTAAGAAAGATATGGCAAAATATTCTGAAATAAAAAAGGGTAAATTTGTTTATCCATTGGTAAATTATGTTCATAAGAAAATTGTAACAACATATGCAAACGAACCTTCTATAGTGCAGGATAAACAACCGAAAATTATTTTTCCAAATTATTCAATGGGGTATCCAATAATTGATACAAGGGGAGAATATGATGTAGGCGGTAGAACATCGTATTATATACACCTAGACAACTACAAAGATAAAGATAAAGATAAAGATAAAGATAAAGATAAAGATAAAGAAAAAAATAAAAAGATCGCCAAATTGAAAAAAATTCAACAGTTATTTTTAACAAATTTTGCATTTACTTTGATAAATTCATTGAAAACGGGACAAAAGTTCATGAGCACCAGAACATTTGATTTACTACCAGACGTAACTAATTGGAGAGAGCCAATAAACGACGAAACATTAGAAGCATATTATGATTTAGATAATGAAGAAAAAAATTGTATATTAGATCAGATTACTAATGGCGAGGGGAATATAACAGATAAACAAAGAGAAATGATATTAAATTGGAATAATCCTGTTAATAATTAAAAAAATTATTAAAATAATAATTAAAAAAATAATTAAAAATTGATTTGATTATATAATTTGCTATAAAATTACATAATCATGAGCGATTATTGGATTATCGATAACGCATATTTCGAACAAATAAAGACTCTTGGAGCACTATTGAACGAAGCTGTTTTGAAACAATTTATAAATGACGTGGTATATAAACATCCAAGTTCGGGTATTTTGTTAAGAAATTTATCCGATATTTATGTGTTAGTAGCTTCTTATGGAGCTCATTCATATTTGAACAATGGAGAAAAAACATGGAATAATTTTTTGGATACGCAACATTATGAATTGCTGAAATGTAATAGAAAATTAATAATTGGTTATATGCTAATAAATGATCATGATCGAACAAATAGCTCCATAGAAATTTACGGTAACATATTAATTAATCATGATATATTTAATGAAATGATTACTAGATACAAAAAAACAAAAAATTATATTGTTACAGTAAAATGCGATTTATAAATAAATAATTATAAATTGACTTATACGCCTCATAGGTGACCAATGCGAAACAATCATCATGCTAATTATTGTGCTAATTAGACAAATTAAACAAAAGCACCAAAGTGTTATTACACGTATGAAACATTGATATGCGGCGAATAGTTGGAGTGAAAATACTAGGGAAAGTTTGCATAGAATACTAATTTTTTCGCGCGCTGACATGTATATAAATGGCGAATAAACCATTGTATCATCATTTAAAAATACATTTGGTGTTACAATATCCGGATTGTGTCCAGCTATACACAATGAACAAGTGTCATTATGTATATTACATGTATGTATATCACTTTTTCGACACAGAGGACAAGTAGGATTTCTCGTTAGTGCTTCAACAAGACATGATATACAAAATGTATGCCCACATGAAGTAGTAAACCCCTTATCAATAGTTACAAGACATATTGGACAGTCGGTATTAATGTGATTAGAATCACCATTTTCCATAATTTCGCATATGTTATCATTCATATTAACTACAATACTATTGTTATTAGTTGTTATAAATTCAATTTTTAACGAGAACGCATTCTACGCGTACGCGCATTATTATCAATATTTGAGCTATTATCCGATTCATCGTCGCTAATATCCGATATCATGACACTATCAATGCCACTAGAAATGTGCGACTCTGGTTCACTTAAAATTTCTATATCATTATCTACAGTTAAATTTGGATTAGTAGGTAAAATTTCTTCTTTGATTAATATTTTTCTACACAAAGGACATTTATTATTTAATTTTATATGATGCTGCATAAAACATCTTAAACAAAAATTATGCCCACAATCAGTAACAACAAAGCCTGTTTTGCGGATGGGTTCAATACATATTGGACAATCTCCTTGCATGTTTCATATGTATACATGGTATTTTATTATATTGATTTGATTAACAATATAATAATAATAGATAATAATAATAATAATAATAATAATAATAATAATAATAATAATAATAATAGATAATAAATAAATAATAATAATAAATAAATAATGAAACGATTTATTTACAATAACATAAAACGACGAATACCAAAGATAAGCGATACGGAAAAAATCGCATTGAATTGTGGGACAACATCAATTGATAAAGAATTATTTGAAGGAAAGATAAACGAATATAAATTTCCGGTTTGTGATAAAAAACTGGATGTTACATTAGAAAATAAATCAAACATGGTGCTAAGAAAGTATAGAAATCAAACAATATATCCATTTACAAATCTTAAGGACAAAGGTTTATTTGATACTTTGGGAAAACATGGTTTTTTTTCATATTTGATTCCTAGAAAATATGGGGGAACAAAGCTGAAAGTTCAACAATTATCAAATATTTTAACCTACATTACATCTGCGAATCCTTGTTTGGGGGTAATAACAATGGTTCCAAATTCATTAGGACCTTCGGAATTATTACTTAATTATGGGACGAAGCAACAACAAGACGAATATTTACCCAAATTGGCAAATGGCGAAAAGATACCGTGTTTTGGATTGACGGGTCCGAATAATGGTTCTGATGCTACCGGAAGCATAGATGAAGGTGTGGTTTTAAAAGATAGAGATGGAAATTTAAAAATCAAAATTAATATAAATAAGAGATATATAACTCTCGCACCGGTTGCAAATTTAATCGGGCTCGCATTTAATTTAAAAGACCCTCACAATTTATTGAAAAATAAAAAAAGGGGCATAACCGTCGCATTGCTGGAACGCGGGCATCCGGGCTTAAGACAAGAAAGTTATCATAATCCCCTTGATGTAGGGTTTCCAAATGGCACACTCAAAGGCGAGGTATTGATAGACTTGGAGCAAGTAATTGGCGGCGAAGAAATGGTCGGAGAAGGATGGAAAATGTTGATGGAATGTTTGGCGGCTGGTCGCGGAATTTGTCTACCAGCCACAGCAAACGCGTCGTCCAAAATATCTACAGTTTCTATGTATTTATACAGTAAACACCGGAAGCAATTTAATATTCCACTTATTCAAATGGAAGGCATACAAAATAAATTAGCAAACATGTTAACAAATACTTGGGCAATACAGGCGAGTATTTTTGTGACCAATCAATTATTAGATAGAGGCGAGAAACCATCGGTATTAAGTGCTATAATGAAAGAACAAACCACAGAAAGAGGTCGGGAAGTAATAAAAGAGGCCATGGACATATATGCGGGTTCTGGTTTGTGTAAAGGGGAAAACAATATGCTAGAGAAGTTTTACAAAAACGCGCCGATTGGTATAACCGTAGAAGGTAGCAATGTTTTGACTAAAAATTTGATAATTTTTGGACAAGGATTGAATAAAAGCCACCCACATATTTCTCCAATATTAAATGCGATCGACGAAGATAACATAGACGATTTTTTTAAATATTTTACTAATATTGTAAAACATTCGGTATCTCTATATTCGAAGAGTGTGTTCGCGGCATTTTTCAATAATAATTCACTAGATAAACAAACACTATATTTCGCATGTTTGTCCAACTTTGTGGCATTGAAAGGTGGTGCAATCAAACGCGAACAAAGTATTTCGGCGGATATGGCTACAATAATGGGGAATTTGTATTTGGCACATTGCGTAAAAATATATAATGAACATATGCAAATAAGTGAAAATTTAACAACAATTGTAATTCAACGGTTGTTAAATGAAAATATTGATATATTTAATCGTGTATTATACAATTTAAATTACTACCCAATACTAAATCATATGTATCAAAGCAAAAAAGAATCTTACAAATTGAACGAAAATTTGATAAAGGAACTTAAATCAAACGATAAGATTATGAAAGACTTAATGCAAAATATGTATTTAGACGAAGCAATACAAAATATGCTGGAATTAGATAAAATGCATTCAAAATCTCAAAATTACGCAGATTTATATCAGAAAATTATCAGCGTAGGTGAATATACAATTGATAATAAAAAATTTTGTTAAGATATATTATAAATATAACATATGGCTAAAAAAAATAAAAGCGAATTAATGGATATTTTTAAATTTGCCTTTGTAGGCGGAACTGGTGCATTTTTAGGAGGGGCATTAGCATTTACTCTAGTTGGATTATTTTCGTTATTTTTTTGTGGAATTGGTTATTATTTAATAGTGAAAAATAATAAGAAAAATACAAAACCATTCGAAGACTTGCAAACAGAGCAATATTTTGGCGCATTTCTTTTTTCCATAGGTTTATTGCCTTGGGTGCGATTTTTCTTTATGGGGTTTTTGTTAAACGCTGGAGAATCGTTTTATGACGATAATTTCTAATAAAAAACATTAGTAAACGCGTTTTGCTAGTGGGATACTAGTCACTTCGTCTGATAATGGTTCCATTATGACGCCTCGTTTTGACATATGAACATATGCCTCGCTTTCATTTAACTTTGCTATTGTATGACACAGCCAATTAGTATCGTCTCTTTCGGGATATATTTCGTGTGAATGTGCGCCTCTACTTTCTTTTCTATAGTTTGCGCTGTGCATAGTAACTAATGCATTGTCCAATAAGTTTTTTAGTTCCAGTAATTCTATGAATTCGCTATTAAATTCATCTGTTTTGTCTTCTATATATACATCTTGAAATTGCTCGTATAAATTTTTAAGATTTTTTACTCCCTCTTGGAGTAAAATATCATTTCTAAATACACCGGCATGTTTTTGCATTATTTTTTGCATATCTAGTCTAATGTTTGCGACACTAATATTACCTGTTTTGTGTTTATAAAATTGATATTTTTCTAAATCATTGTTCGCGGCATTCATATCACAATCTTCTATTGCTGAATACGTTTCGTCTTTTTTTAATTGTTCATAAATATTATCTGCACACGCCTTTCCAAAAACCACTATGTCTAATAGAGAATTTGCTCCAAGTCGATTTGCGCCATGAACCGATGTGCATGCCGCTTCTCCCGCCGCCCATAAACCTTCAATTATGTGATCTTTTGTATCGTAATTAATGACTTGGCCTTTCCAATTGGTCGGAATTCCGCCCATATTGTAATGAACCGTAGGTATTACTGGTATTGGTTCTTTTGTTACGTCAACTCCTGCGAAAATATTTGCAGTTTCTGATATTCCCGGGAGTCTTTCTGCAAGTATATGGGGGGGAATATGCGACAAATTTAAATGAATATGGTCTTTTTCTTTTCCAATTCCGCGACCTTCGTTTATTTCAATAGTCATGGCGCGAGATACAACATCTCTACTTGCCAAATCTTTTGCACTTGGCGCATATCTTTCCATAAATCGCTCCCCTTTAGAATTTAATAAATATCCACCTTCTCCTCTGCAACCTTCTGTCAATAAGACACCTGCACCATAAACACCGGTTGGATGAAATTGTATAAACTCCGTGTCTTGAAGCGGTATATCTTTCCTTAGACACATAGCATTGCCGTCTCCGGTGCACGTGTGTGCACTTGTTGCGGAAAAATAACATCTACCATAACCACCGGTGGCAATAACCGTGTGTTTTGCTATGAATTTATGAAAAGACCCGTCTTCAATATTGTAGGCTAAAATCCCCATACATTTACTATTATCCTTATTCATTAATAAATCTAGTGCAAAATATTCTATGAAAAAGTTGGCGTCATGTTTTAATGAATTTCCGTATAGTGTATGGAGCATTGCGTGTCCTGTTCTATCTGCTGCACATGCAGTTCTATACGCCTGTCCACCTTTACCAAAATCTAGTGATTGTCCACCAAAAGCCCTTTGATATATTTTTCCTTCGTCTGTTCTAGAGAAGGGTAATCCATATTTTTCCAATTCTAATACAGCATTTGGCGCTTCTTTGCACATATAATGTATGGCATCTTGGTCTCCTAACCAATCACTACCTTTTACTGTATCATAAAAATGCCATCTCCAATCATCTATTGTAATATTGCCGAGTGCTGCGTTAATACCGCCTTGTGCGGCAACTGTATGTGAGCGTGTAGGAAATAATTTACTAATACATGCGACATTTAGTCCTTTTTCACATAATCCGGTTGTGGCGCGGAGACCGGCTCCACCCGCACCAACCACAATTGCATCAAAAGTGTGTTCGATGAGAGGGCGAAACTTTCTCATATTATATTACTAAGTCTATTATATTACTAAGTCTATTATATTAATACTTTTTCTAAAAGTACTGTTGTTGGAATAGCTATTCCGAATAATATTTTTGAATGAAGGTGAGTCTTGTCTTTAGTAAGCATCGATGGATATAAATCCCAAATAAAATGTCTTAATCCGCCCAACGTATGAAAAGAGCACGAGAAAATAGTGGCGTAATTAAATGTTTTTTTGACCCAATAATTAGACTCGTTATATTTTTTAATAATACAATCTGTGTTGTTAGTAAGCGAAATAAGTCCCCCAAATAAAAACAAATTAGTTAAATAAAGACCAGTAGCACGAGTTGTTATAGATGATAGTGCCGTGAGTGGAAATTTATAAATAAAGACGTTCGGTGAAATTTCCGGCTTCATGAATAGTATTAACACTTAAATAGTATTTATATACTATATTTACTGTTATGTTAAACCCTGATACGAATATTAAAATTTTAAAATTATATAAATATTCTAGTATGGCGCTTATTCCACAAGGAATCGCTTTTTACATTTTAACAAATAATTATGAGAACAATAATTTAAATAATTTAATCAAATATTTTGTTGGTGCGACGACCGCGACAAATATTTGTTTTCATTCATACGTTTCCTCGTCTATGGTATTAAACGATTATTTGCATAAACTGACCACTAGAGTGGGTCCTACTACAACAATAAAGGTTTTAAACATGAATCTACATTTGCTGTCATTATTGGGTTACTTGAAATACTCCAAATAGAATAATTATTATATAAATACAATATACTTATTTATTATATGCTTAAAAATAGTCAACAACTTTTTAAAATTTATCGGTATACAAAATCTACTAAAACACATATGGATAAGTTTTTAATAGATAGAAAAGAATGTGGTCCTATGGTTCTAGACGCATTAATAGCTATAAAAAATTTTCAAGATAAAACACTAACATTCAGGAGGTCTTGTAGAGAAGGTATATGTGGATCGTGTGCTATGAACATAAATGGAAAAAATGGTTTGGCCTGTTTGACACCAATAAATGATTCGAATGTCATATATCCTTTGCCACATATGCCAATTATACGGGATTTGGTTCCTGATATGAAAAATTTTTATAAACAATATAAGGAAATAGAACCATGGTTACAAAGCGAACCAAATGCGAACGATGGGGAATATTTACAGACAAAAGAAGATCGTAAAAAATTAGATGGCTTATATGAATGCATACTTTGCGCGTGTTGTTCTACCTCGTGTCCAAGTTATTGGTGGAATTCCGATAAGTATTTAGGACCGGCCGTCTTGATGCAAGCTTATAGATGGGTTGCGGATTCTCGCGATCAAAATACCAAAAAGAGATTGCATTATTTAAATGACGCAATGAAATTATATAGATGTAAAACAATAATGAATTGCACGAACACGTGTCCAAAAGGATTAAATCCGGGTAGCGCAATTGGAAAATTGAAGCAACAAGTCGATTTATTATAAATTAATAAAAGTATGAAGGATACAATCACAACAACAAATTCAATAATAATGACGAATAACTATTGTTTACTATTATTGAAATCTACAAAATGTTCCGATTTAATAAATAAAATGAGATACGTCAAACTTCCGCGAAATGACGACGATTGTTACGAAGTATATAGAAGATTATCTTTGTGCGTCACAAAGAAAAAGTATCCCCACAACCACACGTAGATTTAGCATTTGGGTTGTCAAATTCTATTCTAGACCCCATAACATCATCGCTCCAGTATATTCGAGTCCCAAGAAGGTGCATTAAACTTTTTCCACAAATAATTATATTTAGATCGTCTATTTTAATTAGCTCATCGCGTTTTTCCGGAGTGTTTGATGTGGGTTCAATGTAATATTTATATCCGTTACAACCACCTCCCTTTATACCAATCAATAAAGCGGATTCTTTGCTATTTTTTATTAATAATTTAAAATGCGCAAGTGTTTTTGAGCAAAAGGTCATTAATGGTTTCATACTAGTATTATCTTTTATTTTATTTTTACCTAAATTAATAATCAGTGCATCTTCCTTTTCTTTCCCAATCGCCAAATCGTGTGGGCTCGGGCAATGTTCCTCCACGCAAAGGACCTCCCCATTCGGTATTATTAAATGTGGTTTTTACAAACATATTTTCATAATCCGCGTCTTCGTCGTCAGCGTCTTTATAATCCGCGTCTTTATGTTTTACATTTTTAATTATTTCATTAGACTTTAGATTTTCCGTTAAATATCTTTGAAAAATCTTTGTTTTAAATCCATTATTTAATTTACCTATTACAAAAATATTTGCAATATTTCTTAACATGGACTATACTATGCTAAGAGTTAAATGTTTAATACGTGTTTAATAATTTCTTTGCGTTTTATACTTAATTTTGGTGTATAAAACGTGGAAAATACATCCAAATCTAACTTATAAATTTTATCTATTTTCATATGGTTGTCTAGTTCTTTATTCACATTTTCCAAAGAAACATCTGTTGTGCAAATTAGCCGATTATTTTTAAGGTTTTCGCCGAAAATTATAAAAGGGCCACAAATGTGTTTTTTTATAAGCGACTCGGTTGTTTCTACATCTACAAATTTGCCGTTTGATAGTTTATAATTCGTAGAAATTCGATTTTTATAATACAAATATCCGTCTTTAATCTCGCCTGAGTCTCCGGTTTTATAAAAGCGAATACCGTTTTTTTCTATAATAACATCTTTAGTCTTTTCGGCGTCATTCCAATATCCCATCATGACATTTTCTCCCGCAACATGTATTTCATCATTTATTATTTCTACAATAACATTGTCCAATATTTTTCCAATAGAATTAATATTTCTAGGAGTGTTATAATGATTGACACTTATCATTGGTGCAGTTTCTGTGCAGCCATATCCTTCGCATATGATAATTTTATTTTTTTCATAAAAGTCTTTTACATCGTGATTTAATTTTGCGCCTCCAGTAAATATGTATTTAAGATTATTTCCAAACAAATGTTTTAATACTAAAGGAAGAACGATTTTAATAATAGGTTTGTCTAAAAAGGCGACTTTATCTTTTATTACTTCTAAAACACGCGGGACAAGATATAAAACTTGCGGCTTGAATTCCTTACATTCTTCTATGAATTTATCTTTATTGGTGGCTATTCCAAACGGATTATCGTTTAAAAGATTGTAATATAATTCGCACGTTTGGCTGTAAATATGTGCCCACGGAAGAATGTTTAAACTGGTGGTTTTACCTACATTATGAAATCTTCGTTCTACACTTTCTATGTTAGTTAAAATATTGTTATTTGATAACATGACACCTTTTGGATTTCCGGTTGTCCCAGAAGTATAAATTAATGTGGATAATTCATTACATTTAAAGTGAAATTCTGTCATTTCTTTAGTAAAATCCAGTGAATTACTGATGTTAATTGATTTATTGACTTCTAAATCGGGTTGCGTGGAAATAAATAATTTTGGATTGCAATCTTCGATCACGTAAGATGTGTATTTTTCGGGCTGATTTGTATACATCGGCACCCATACAGCACCAAGCGAATTCGTTGCAATGTTCCATGCGACCCAATTTATGGAATTATCGCCTTTATAAGCAACCCTATCCCCTCTATCTATATTATATTCTTGTAAAAAGTCCCTTGCATTAGATATTCCATTAAGAAGTTGTTGTTTACTTTTCCAATTCCATATTTTATTTTCCTTTATTGCAATGCAGTTTGCTGTGCGATTTTCCATTAATTTTGTTATTATGCTTTTTGATAATGAAGGCACGTTCCTTTTCATTGTGAAAAAGTATTAAATATATTTCTAAGCATTTATTTATGTATTTTATTTAGTTATAATAAATGAATATTCTACCAAAAGATGTTGTTAATCATATTTATAGTTTTTCTCCAGATCATAGAGAAAAAATGAAAATTATTATACAAGAAATACCACAAAAAGTCGTAAAAAAAAAGGTAAATACATTCGCATTTATTTACAAAAGGAACGCGCTTTTACGAAATAACAATTATGATTTACATTCTGCTTATAGGGACGCAAGCTTAGAGTGTGTTAAAGGAGAAGATCTAAGACATTTTTGCAATATGCTGGGAAACTGTAATTGCTGTTTGAGACATTCTATACGAAGACCGTGGGGTTTATCTAAACCCGTAAGATATAGACAACATAACGACAATACCGCGTATAAATGTAAATGTTTTTGCAGACAATTATTGAGACATATTTGTTGGGATCAATATTTTCATAGCCAAAATATGACAAATTATATTTATTAATCGAATAATACCATATGAACGTCGAGTAGATTTGCTACCCAAAATATTTTATTAGTTTTCTTCTTCAGTAATTCTTTTGTCATTTCAGAAGAAATTCTTTTATGAAAAATTTTAATTTCTCTATGCAGAAAATCGCATTGTTTCTTTTTCTTATTTATGTTTAAATCGCAACAATAATATTGGATTTTATCACAAATCTCTTTGGGAATACTATTAGAAACCGCAATCATGTTGCAGTATATATTATCTGTATGTAATGCTTTTTAAATGTTTCTAGTAATCGGTTTCAATTTTATCGAAGGAATTCTTAGAAAGCTTTCCCTTACTATTCTTTAGGCGGCGATTTGTGATAATACCTTGTTCATACATCACAGTATCGCGATTTGTAGCATATTTTGTCTTATTTTGAAGACGCGGATTAGTTGCGCTACTGTAAGTGGGCTTGAAGCGAATAGTTCCATTGCTGTGAGTTCCCTTGTGATATTTGCGCTGCATAGTATCTTGATTTCTTAATACAAAAAACAATTAACCAGGTTTATTGTTTCAATTTTTATAATTATTATAATATATATTTAGATGATTGTGCACAATATTACAAACATTTATCAAATAACCCGTTCTAGTTCACCACTGTGCGACAGTATATTAGAAAAGGTGCTTCTTTCTTTGTTGATCAAAATCTTACAAGAGAAAAACATATATTAAATACTATTTGCTATAATTAATTACTCATATGCATAAATTAATTATAGTGGAATCTCCCGCCAAGTGTAAAAAAATAGAAAGCTATGTGGGCGGAGATTACAAATGTGTTGCTTCTTATGGACATTTTCGCAATCTAGAGAAAATTAAAGATATCGACACTCAAAATAAATACAAATTAACATTTAGACTACTTAAAGAAAAAGCGAAAGCCATAGCAACATTAAAACGCGCAATAGATGAATCCTATGAAGTAATTTTGGCATCAGACGATGACCGAGAAGGAGAAGCAATAGCTTGGCACATATGCCAGCACTTTGGATTGTGCGTTAACAGCACAAAACGTATAATTTTTCATGAAATAACTAAACCTGCAATTATTGCTGCTTTGAAAAACCCCATTAAAATAAATATGAACGTTGTATATGCCCAACATGCCAGACAATGTTTGGACGTGCTAGTTGGTTTTCGTGCAACTCCGCTTTTATGGAAATATATATGTCCTCATTATACCAAGGGGCTTTCTGCCGGAAGGTGTCAGACACCCGCTTTACGATTAATATACGAAAACGCAGAAGAATTGGAAAAAAATGATTATAAAACACACAATAAAGTATTTGGCTACTTTACAAGTTATAACAATAAATACGAACTTAATAAATCTTTTATAGGAGAAGAAGATTTGGTGGACTTTTTGGAGAAATGCAAAAGTCATAAATTTATATTTCGTAAACAAAGTGAGAAAATTCAATATAATCAACCACCTCAACCATTCACCACCAGTGTGCTGCAACAAAAGGGTAGTTCATTGTTTAATTTATCTCCTAAGGATACGATGAAGTGTTGTCAGAAATTATATGAATCCGGTCTCATAACTTATATGCGGACAGACAGTAAAACCTATAGTGAGCAATTTTGCGAAGACACGAAGGTCTTTGTGACAAAAAACTACGGCGACGATTATGTAGGGACCATTGAAAAATTTATTACCAAAGACAAGGGTGCACACGAGGCAATCAGACCCACATATATTAATAAACGGGTTGAACATGTTGCAAAAGAACATACACTTACATCTAAAGAACAAAGAATATATGCTTTAATTTGGACAAATGCTGTGGAGAGTCTCATGTCTGCATCTAAAAAAACAATTCTTCAAGTGAAAATAGACGCGCCATGCAAATATTATTTTAGTCATTCTTATAGTAAGACCTTGTTTTCGGGTTGGGAAATAATAGAAAACAAAAAGGAGGAAACTTATTATGATTATATTTTGCTGATTAAAGATGAATGTATTATGGACTACAATAAAATAGATACGAACACATGTGTGCAAAATATGAAATCGCATTTGAGTTATGCAACATTAGTAAGGACATTGGAGACGAAGAATATAGGCAGACCATCTACATATGCTTCTATTGTAGAAAAGCTTTTAGCACGAGGGTATGTAAGAGTTGGAAATGTTGAAGGAATAGAAATAGAAACCGCTAATTATTCGCTAGTTAAAAACAGCGATAAAATAGAAATTACAAAAGCGAGTTCTAAATTTGGCAATGAGAAAAATAAACTTATTTTAGAACCATTGGGATTTCTAGTTATGGATTTTGTATTGAATAATATTACAGAGTTGTTCGAATATGAATTCACCTCGGTAATGGAAGATTGTTTGGACAGGATTGCGCGTGGTAGCGATGACTATTCTACATTAATGGAAATGTATGATGCAAATATTGTTGATAAACTACAGAAAAACGAATTAGAAAATATAAATAAATGGCTTTATCCTGTAGGTGAAAATGCGGTAGTTGTTCTTTGTAAACACGGTATTGTAGTAAAGATTGGCGAAGATGAATTTAAAAAAATGAAAAACGATGTTAATTTTTTTAAAGTAAAAGCAGGTGAATATACATTGGACGAAATATGCGAAGAAACAAAGCAAGTGGACGATTATATTGGAAAATATAAGGCTGAAAACATGTATATAAAACGCGGAAAATACGGACCTTACGTTGCTTGGGGATCGAATACAAAGTCATTAAATGGATTTTCTAAAGAACGCACGCTTGAAAACATTGTTGAATTTATTGAAAAGGCTGGTGAAAATTCTAACATAATTAGGGTCGTTAACGAGTCAACATCTATAAGACGCGGTAAATACGGTATTTATATATTTTATAAATCCCAGAAAATGAATAAACCCAAATTTTTGAAATTAAAAGGATTTCCAGAAATGGACAAGATAGAAACGGTTAACATAACATATATCCAGTCTTGGATAAAAGAAACTTACAATATTTAAATGCATAATAAATGACAATTAATATCACAATTCATATATTAATACTTTACTATCTTCGTTCCACGACATTGGTATTTTTATTTCATCCGCCAAATTTCCATTAATTATTTCTTGTGAAGAACATAATATTGATTTACTGGGTATTTCTGATTTTAGTTTAGTATATATTTCTTCTATTTTATCTTTATCAAAACACAAATTTGACCACCAAATAAAGGTGGGTTCGGTTATTAATTTTGTTAAATCTTTGTTTAATATATTTTCGTTAAAAAATTTTACATTTTTTGAATATTTCTTAGGTAGTTTATTCAATAATTCAAGTGCATGTTGATGACGCTCTTCCACCAATTCTATACCAATTGACTTTTTTATTTTTTGATAGCTTCCCATATACATACATAATTTTCCGCGGCCAGAACCCACATCTAAAAATATTGAGAGTTTATTATTTTTATACTTATTATTTAAATATTTATACAAAATTTCTATACCATTGTAATTCATTTCTCCA
>MDTA01078478.1_pt1 | contig 27803 bp, 18 predicted proteins | sample 811151 | NCBI WGS metagenome assembly MDTA01 (sample SAMN05326648, study PRJNA326480) | marine metagenome | isolation source: seawater | place: Indian Ocean: South | collected 2010 | reverse complement strand
AGCCGGCGTTGGGTAGACAGGTGACTTTAGGCATTGATCTTGAATTTTAACACCTTTCAAAAGGAGGAATAAATGCGCAAAATAATCAGTTTGTATTTTTACGTAATACTTTTTTCGTCATGTTCTAATTATGATTTTAGCGAAACTGTATCCACTTACCCTACAAACCCAAAGCCGGGCACTGAAGTAGAAATTTTATATTGTCCCTCCGATTCAGAATTGAAAACAGTGGATGAGATTATTGCAACAATTAGGATTTATGGCGAAAAAGATTTTAATGGGAAGTCTATGTTTACCATGCCAAATAACGTAATTGATACAGAAGAATATTCTTTAGAAAAAATAAAGGGTGGTTGGGTGATTAGTGTATTCATACCAGATTCAGCAGTGGGCCTGATAGCTGTATTTAAAAGCGGAGAAAAAGTGGACGATGGCCAAGGGCTTGGTTACCCCGTCTTTTTACAGGATGCTAATGGAGAAATCATATCAGGTAGCTTAGCAGGATATTCTGCTGCCGTTTTGGCTCGGGGGTGGGGTTCAAATTTTAATAAGGATACTCACTCAGATACTCTATTATCAAATTTTTACAGTGAGTTCCAAAAAAATCCTGAAAAGGAGTTAGACTTTCTTTTCTCTTTTTTCACGGTTCTAAAGAACAGTAAGGGCGAGGGTAGTTTTGATGAGATCGGAGAGATTCTCGGTAATATCTCCGCTAATGAAAATTTAACAGAGGACAAAATGTTTTTTTTAAGTGCGTGGTATAGGACAATTAAGAACAATGAAAAATCAGATTACTACAAACAAGAAGCATTGCAAAGATATCCAAATGGCCAATGGGCAGAGAGAGAGGCCTCAAGAGAATTTTATAAGATTGAAGGAGCTGGAAATAAAAAAGATTTTCTAGATAAACACATAAAGAATTATCCATTTGTAAGGAGCCTTGATTATATGCGCGGTGTTATATTGGCCGATTATATACAGAGCGAAGACTTTAAAGGTGCCTACAACTATCATTTAAGCTTAGAAAATCTTTCACTTAGCACAAGACCGGTATTTAGTTCTATCCAAAAATTGGGAAAAACTACAGAAGAAGATATGCACCTTTTAAGTAGCATAACTGAATCATTTGTCAGTAAAGCGAGGGAGGGAATCAAAGAAAAAAATACTGGCAAACCGGTTCTTAACTCCAGTAAGTATTGGGAGGAGGGAAAAATTTATAATCTGGCAAATGCTTTGGATGCCTCTGCGACGATTTCAAGTTTGTTAGTAAAAAAAAGAGAAGCCCTTGTGATTTCATCTGAATCATACCAGAAATCCAAAGGAAAGAACAAGCAGATTAATTATCGATATGGTAATATTTTAAATGATCTTGGTAATGCAGATTCCGCAAAAAAAATCATAGAAAAAAGTATTGCAAGTGGAATTGAAATCCCAGAAATGGAAGATTTGCTGAAAAATATCTATATATCAGAAAATGGTTCGGACAGGGGATATGAAAATTATTTTTCTAAGGTTAAGTCCAGGGCAATGAGCGATTTAAAAGGAAAGATATTGGATAAAATGGTGATGAAGCAGGCGCCTTCTTTTATGCTCCTTGATACCGATGGAAAAGAGGTGAAACTATCCGATTTCAAAAGTAAAATTGTTATACTCGATTTTTGGGCAACGTGGTGCGGCCCTTGCATAAAGTCTTTTCCAGCGATGCAAAAAGCAATGGAGAAATATGAAAATGTGAAATTTTTATTTGTGAACTCAAGAGAGACCGCAGAAAACAAATTAGAGGCAGTAACTGAGCTAATGGAGGAAGGCTCATACCCTTTTCATGTACTTATGGATGTTAAGGATGAGGTGTTTGGATCCTATGAGATTTCTTTTTTGCCAACAAAAATTATCATTGATGGAAATCAAAAAATTCGCTATGAAAGCGTAGGATACCTAGGTGAGACAGAACTGCTAGATGAATTAGAAAATCTCATAAATATACTTGGGGATACAGTTATTTAAGGGGTTAAAATAATAATTAGGACCCGATGATTATAGTGCTTTGAACAATCGTTTGTTCTTTTTTCTTGGTTATTCTTTATTATTCTAATACATTTATAATGTGTGTGTAGTCTTTTATAAGACATCTTAAGTTAAGTTTTAACGTAAAATCAAAAAAAAAGGAGTATCTATGCTCAAAAAGCTAATGACTCTTGTTCTGCTATCTGCAACCAGCTCATTGTTTGCATTAGACGGATACAATACTGGTCGTGATTTTAAAATCGACTATTCTATAAACGCTCACGGAGATCAAAATTTTGCTGATTTCCAAGCACTCGGTGCTCAGAGTGTATTGTCAGGAATGGATTTTGACGGCGACAGCCTTCACGAAATTTTATTCAACATTGATGAGACCTTAGCACCTGGTGGCCCAGACCCAGGTAAACTTGGTTGCTATTTGTATGAGTCAGATGGCAATGGAGGCTACAATCTGGTGTGGCATTTTATAACACCAGATCCAGGGAACAGTCTTCCTGGAATGACTCATGGGGATATTGATGCTGATGGTTTACATGAAATTTATTTTGGTGTTCCGCCGGCTGTGGGGTCAAATGACAACACATGGGGAACCTATATTTTTGAGCAGAACCAAGATGGGTCTTTTCCAACAGAACCAACACTCCTCCTCCAGTACGGAATGACTTCTGCAGATAATTTCCGTCCTGCTGGTTTTGCAATAGGAGATGTTGATGGTGATGGGAAGCATGAACTCTGTTCTGTTGATAGGGGACAAAGAAGATTGTCTATTGACGCTCTAACAGGCGCAGAGCTAAATAGTTTTTCCTCTTTCACAAACGAATTTATATCTGACACGGCCATGTCCGGTGGCAGTCTTTATGACCTAGATATTATAGATTTTAATGATAACGGGATGCACGAGGTCTGGGTTAATACCTGGGATAATTTCAGTATGGCTGTTTTTGAGGCAGAAGGTGCAGATACTTACACCCTAAAGGCAGATCTCGATGGTCTCTTCGCTGATGGTGATCCCGCATCTTTTAACAGAGATGGTTTCTTGTGGAATGATGCTGACAAAGATGGCGATATGGATGCCTGGTTTCCAATGACAAATGGAGTTCTTTATTATTTAGAAAATGGTTTGGACCCTTACACCATGCTTCCGCAGGATTCTATCCACTACGTCGATGATATCGATGAAGCTGTAGCCTATGAGGCTCCATCTGGTGTTACTATGAGTGGACAGTATCAGAAGTTTTCTCATGCAGAAAATGGTTACGTAATTGGTCTTATGATGGTATTTGATCATAAGGCAGTTGATACATCTGGCGTTACCGATCAAATCAAGGTTGTCATAAAAGATGCTGGCACAACTGGGCCAGGAGCAACTATTGACTCTATGATGCTAGATTTAGCGCAAATTGATACTACCGGAGCAGGTAATATCTTGGAACTAGCAGAGCCAATGTTCTCTGATGGCAGCACAGCGGAACCAAATGAGTTTTTTGTTGGTATTGAGTGGGAAATTAGTGCTACTACTCAAGATACATTTGCTCTTCTCGCGGACACTTCTGCTGCATCAACAGATGGACCAGGCTCTTTTTACAAAAACTCAACAGATGGGTCCCATGTGGCGCAAGATGTTGATCTGGCTATTGGGGTGATTACCCTTCCTGAAATGTTTGTTGACCTAGACTCCTTACATGAAGATCATTTTAGCGAAGTATTGGTTTTTGGAGAAAGAAGTCGAGGTGCTGATTTGGGAGATATTGATGCTGACGGTAAGCCCGATATAATCGCGACTACCGGGACGAAAGAAACCGTTGTAAGAATGGAATTTATGGGTGGTGACCCAACAGACGAATCTAGATACGATGTAAGTGTTATCCTTGAAAGTAAAGGTGAGCCTGGAGACCGATACTATCCACTGAGCATATCTGAAAACGATTTAGATGGTGATGGGAAGCATGAGGTCGTTTTGACTAACCTTTACGCTGCTAATGCCACTCAGCCTCAGATAATTGTTTTAGAGCACGATCCTTACAAATATGATGTCGCTGGTGGCAATGAGGTAAATCATTTGGCGCCAGGTTGGACAATAGCAGCTGTTAGTAAAAAGACCGCTGTAGACTCCCTATTTGGTTCCGATCCAACTGGGAACAGTAGATCTGTTATTGGTGGAATGGATATGGATCAAGATGGGGCAAAAGAGGTTATTGCAACAGACTATGCAGGACAGAGAGTGATTGTTTATGAATATGATGCAGCCAACAATGCCTTTGATGTTGTCTGGCATTCTCCCGTACCTGATTCTGTAAGGCATGCCTATAATCCAAGGACGATTGGTGTGGGTGACCTAGATGGTGATGGCAAACACGAGATTGTTTTTCCTTCCAGCGATCACAATGCAGAAGGATGGCACATTTATGAATGGGATGGGGTGACCGGTAGTGACAATTACGGTACAACTTTCTCATCAGTTTGCCAGGTTGAAATTGATACTTGCTGTGCCGGTGATGGCGCTGGAACCGATTCTTATGGCACTGGATTCCGAGGCGACCACCACACAACTAGAATTGCTGATGTGGATGGAGATGGGCAGCAGGAGCTTATCATTGCAATTAGAAGAGGTGCTCCTAGGGGTACTATGGTTGTTTCTCTTGCAGAGGGAGATGACATCGTGCATAATTCAGGTGGAGGTTTTGAAACTTGGAACACAGAGCTCCATGTTGACCAGATGCTTTACGGTGGAGGTTCACCATTAGACGCTGTTCCAGCTGATTTGGATGGTGATGGACACCATGAAATTGTGAATCACACCTGGAATAATTTCAACATTTATAATATTGGTGTTTCTGGCCCTGATACGTATGATCTGCCAGATCCAGATGCGATCGACAGGCATTACAAAGCAACTTCAAACGACCAATACTCTATCTGGGGTGGTCGTGTTAAAGATATCGATGCTGATGGTAATGATGAGGTCTTCTTCTCTAGCATGGGTAGCTGGGGTGTAGGCTCCGGTGATGTTTATGTTGTGGATTATGATGAGGATGATGATGTCCTTGCAATCAGCGATGATCACGTAAGGAAAATTGGTACTAATGTGGGACAGTTTATTGGTGCAGTAGGCGATGGAGGTTATGATAATAACCGGCAAACCTTATTTGTTGGTTACAGCGGAAATAGAAATCCAAATATTTCTGCAATGGAGTACATCGGACCTGAACCAGGAGACGCATCAAGCTATCTTACAAAGCCAATCTATTTCGGTGAGTTGGATGTTGCAAATGTGACGACAACAATTGATTCCACTAATGATACTACCGCCGTACATGGTTACAAATGGGGATTCCCATCTAAAATACGTACCAGTTGGGATGGAGAGTCGCTTGACTTCGATGGTGATAATAAAAAAGAACTTCTTGTATCCTTTCAGAGTGTTCCTGATAGCTTAACCCATACAACCTACGCATGGAATTCCGCTACAATGATGATGGATACAACTGTTACCAGAGTTGTGAATGAAAAATCATGGACATTTATTATTTTGGAAAGCGGAAACGAGCAACTTGCTTCAGATGATCCGATTGCATTCCTTTCTCCAGAGGATTATAAGTTAGAGCAAAATTATCCTAACCCATTTAATCCAAATACAACCATTGAGTACACAGTACCAATCAATCGAAGAGTCACTGTAAATGTGTACAACATTAATGGTCAACTTGTAAGGACTCTTGTTGATAATAAGATGGTGAATGCAGGAACTCATAGAGCAGTCTGGCATGGAAAAAATAATCTTGGCAGACAGGTTTCTACAGGGATGTATTTATACAGTCTTGAGTGGGCAGGAATGAAAAAAGTGAAACGTATGACCCTTGTTAAGTAGTCACTTGATTATTTAGCTTTATAGAAGAGGGGAATAGTTTTATTCCCCTTTTTTATTTTTAGACTAAAAACAAAAAAATAGTTAACTTTATTCACATTTATTAACATACAAAATGATTAGTTTTTTAAGTAATTATAATATTCGCCTAATCTTCCAAGGTGTTCTTTTTTCCATTTTAATTTTAGGTTCATTATTTGCCTCAAATGGGAAAATTATTGGGACTGTTGTTCAAAAGTCGGATGGCTCACCCGCTATAGGTGTTAACATTGTAATTGTTGATTCCTACTTAGGGGCAGCATCAGATCAGAATGGTAGATTTAGAATCCTGAACATTCCACCAGGAACCTATTCAATGCGGGTTGATGCAATTGGGTTTGCATCCATTACAATGACAGATGTAAGGGTAAATACTGAACAAACCACTGAATTAAGGTTTGAAATAGAGGAAGCGGTAGTTGAAGGTCAGGAAGTAATTGTAGTTGCCGAAAGGCCACTTGTTCAGAAAGATCTCACAGCTTCTCAAAGGGTTACAACTGCGGAAGAAATTGCAGACCTGCCTGTTGAATCTTTTTTAGGTGTTCTAACTACTCACGCAGGTGTTAATCAGAGCGCTAGCGGAGCCTTACATGTCCGTGGCGGAAGAAGCAATGAGGTTGGGTACTTTGTTGATGGTGTCTCTGTCTCAAATCCATTTTATACAAACTCATTACCAGTTGGGATTAGTAATAAAGCCCTCGAAGAAATGAAACTTGTTAGCGGAGCATTCAACGCAGAATACGGGAATGCAATGAGCGGTGTAGTCAATGTGAAAATAAGAGATGGCGGTGAGAACTACGAAGGAAGTATTTCCTATTACACTGGGGATTATTTTTCAAACGATAAGCATATTTTCCCCAATATTGATTCTCAAAACTTTCAGGCAAATAATACCTTTGATGGATTTATTTCTGGACCAGTGTTACCGTTTTTAAAAGATAGATTAACCTTTAATTTGTCCTTAAAACGCAATCAAAGTGAGGGATATTTGTATGGCATAAGGGAACATAACCCAAGTGATTTTGCATATTTCCCCCCAAGTGGAGATTGGTACATCCAGCTAACAGGTGATAGTAGCTATGTGCCAATGAATCCTAGTGAGAGCACTAATGGGTTGGCTAAGATAACATTCAAAATTACTCCTAGATTAAAGATTTCAACTCAATCCATATTATCTCGTTCACAAAGCAAAAGCTATTCTCATGCATATAAATATAATCCAGATGGTGTTGGAACAGGATATTCAGCTAATAATAATCATTCAATAAAAATAAACCACTCACTATCACCAAAAAGTTTTTATGAAGGAAATGTATTTATAAGTGATACGGACTATAAAAACTATCTTTATGAGGACTCAACAGATAGTAGGTATGTTTCTACAGACTATATTAATACGGAGCCCACCTCTGCCACCTTCCTTTTTGGTGGCACACAGATGGGACATACCTATCGTGTTTCAAAAAGTATAGGCGGAAAATTTGATTTTACCCGACAGGTTAGCGATAGACATGAGATCAAAACTGGAATTAGTTTTCGAAAAGATGATCTTGAAGAACGCAATTTTACCGTTCAATATAATTATAACTTTACGGAACCAACCGTGCTTCCAGAGAATGAGTCTCCTTACCATGTGTATTATAAAAAAGAGGCAATGCAGTACTCTGCATATATACAAGACAAGATGGAATATAGCTCTATGATTATGAATCTAGGAGTTAGGTATGATGCTTTTGTCCCTAGTGATTCGTCCATCAGTAATCTTGTATATCCTGAAGCAAGAAAAACTAAAGCAAATAATAAAATTATGGTCTCTCCAAGAGTTGGTGTATCATTGCCTATAACTGAAAAGGGCATTTTCCATTTTTCTTATGGACATTTTTATCAAATGCCAACACTTCGTAACCTTTACAGAGAAAGTTATTTTGGGGCTGGATTATCACCCACAGTTGGATACCCAGACCTCAAACCTGAGAAAACAGTCCTATATGAATTCGGTTTCCAGCAACAATTTGGGAGCCTTATTGGGATGGACATAAATCTTTTTCAAAAAGATATCCGTGAATTATTAGCGCTCCAGAGTATCCGGTATGATAGCCCCAAATATGGTCCTTCCAACTATGCTATCTATCTAAATAAGGATTACGGCAGTTCAAGAGGATTAACCCTATCGATCACAAAGCGTTTTGACCCTGTATCTAAAACAAGTATTTGGTTGGATTATACCTACCAACAATCTGAGGGTAATTCAGTAAAATCTGCCTCGTTTTATTATAGTACTTTAAGTGGATTGGAGGAAGAAAAGTTAATTGTACCACTTTCTTGGGATCAGTCACACCTTTTAAATGCAACCGTTATTATTGGAAATCCTGGTGGAACAACATTAGGGTTAATTGGAAAAATATCAACTGGTTGGCCTTACACTCCATCAATTCCCCTTGCAAGTTATGTTCCTCGGCCTAACAGTGGTAGGAAGCCAGTTCAAAGAAATATGGATTTAAAATTAGAGAGTAGAATAAAGTTGGGCACTCAGACCGTAGCTCTATTTGCAAGAGTGTATAATTTATTTGACATAAGAAATGAGCGTTATGTATTTGATGATACAGGTTCAGCAAAATATACGTATGAATATCGTAGTACTCAGGAGACAAAAGAATTTAAATCTCATTATGGAGAACCAGGGATTCATACTTGGGAGGAATATATAACCAGACCTCACTACTATTCTGCGCCAAGGTCTTACAAACTTGGGTTATCCTTTGACTTCTGATGAAAATATTTAAAACAATAATAATTTTTCTATCTCTGGTCATTACATTTGCAAGCAGCCAATGGCCATTTCAAAAAGATAAAAATTGGTACATTGAGGGTCCCAAAAAAGATTGGTCTGAGCGGGATCATTTAAGATATAATCGTTGGAAAAATAAAATAGAGGCAAATAGAATAGCTGATAGCCATGATGATCAGCTTTTAAGGATTCAGAAGGCGATCATTAATGGTAATAAAATCACAACTGAAATATGGAATTATGGCTCAATCTCAAGTCCAGGAAATCGAGTTACAGATATTATATGGGAGGGACTGGGATACGGATATGAGTTTGGACCATTTATTTGCGCCGAAGTTCAGGTTAATTCATCAAAACATAATGATTCATACCCTAAAGTTGATAGTAATGGGGATACAACATGGTACGCAAGGGTTATCAGTGATGGGCTCTCTTCTCTGGGGGGAGAGGTCTCTCCAGATGGCACGGAGTTCTACGGTTGGAAACCACTAGCTTGGAATGATGATTTAAGTGTTCCATATGCAGATCCAATAAGTGAAAACATTCCAACAAGTAATGACTTAGATAGGGACGGCGATGGAAAACCAGATAGTTGGCCATTTGGGTGGTATAACGAAAACTTAAAAGATTATGTATGGCCAGGTGCACTCCGGCAAGGAGCATCAAACTCAGATTTAGAAACTTTTTTTGTAGTAGATGATAGAAACAATAAAGAGTTTGACTATTACCCGTTTTTAAATGATACTACTAAAAAAGGTTTGGGAATAGAGATTGAGTGTCGCTACTATCAGTGGGCGAACCCACTTGCAGAGGATATCATTTTTTTAATCTATAAAGTAACCAATAAAAGTGACAAGGATTTAAATGAGGTTATTTTTGGAATGTGGGGCGACCCGCATATTGGTGGGCCTTCAAATTGGCAGGATGACTTGTCTTACTTCGATAAAGATCTCAACATGGTTTATTGCTGGGATGAGGATAATGTTTCCGATGTAGTGGGTAGCGTACCTGGATTCTTTGGATATAAGTTCTTAGAAAGTCCGGGCCAACCTTATGATTTTATAGACAACGATAACGATGGTATGATAGACGAATCGCAAGATAATGGAATAGATGATGATAACGATTGGGATATTGAGAAACATGATGTTGGTATTGATGGAGTACCCAATACCGGGGATGAGGGAGAGGACGATGGGTTACCCACTCCTGGGGACCCTTTTGATATTCGCAAGCCCGGAGAACCAAATATAGATTGGACTGACTTAGATGAGTCAGATATGGTTGGTCTTACAGGTTTTGCATCTCCGCCTTTTACTAGTCAGAATCGCATATCAAATGATCAATTTATATTTGAAAATCATCTTACGCCAGGTGTTTTTGATTCCGCAAATGCAGTGCAAGCGGGCGACTATATATTTATTTACAGCTCAGGCCCTATTAACCTTCCTGCAAAAGAGGCAAGGAGATTTAGCATTGCTTTAGTTGTCGGGCAAGATTATGACGACTTAACTTTGAACGCGGTTACAGCTCAAGATATATACGAGAAAAATTATCAATTTGCTAAACCCCCTGAAAAACCCAATGTTTCTGCGGTTCCTGGAGATGAAAAAGTAACTTTATATTGGGATGATGTAGCCGAGAGTTCCTACGATCCCATAACTGAGACATATGATTTTGAGGGGTATGTTTTATACAGATCTACAGACCCTTCTTTTTTGGATCAACAAACAATCACGGACGCAAACGGATCAAAATTTCTTTTTGAGCCATTAAAAACAATTGATGGCGCCTCTGCTAGATTTGATTTGGTAAACGATTATTTTGGGCTTAGTGAAATTGAATTCAGTGGCAGAGGTATTAAATACAATATGGGAGATAATACTGGTTTACGCCATGTTTTCATAGATTCAAATAATGTGGTTAATGGACAGAAATATTATTATGCAGTTGTATCATATGATCATGGGGACGTTGAACTAAAAGTTCCACCTGCTGAGTGCAGTAAAACTATCACCGTCAACCCTGAAACAAATGAAATTATTTTAGATGTTAATACAATCGCGATAGTACCAGAGGCACCAGCGGCAGGTTATGTTGTATCAACTATTTTAGAACCGGGAGTCAAGCAGATCCAGGGAAGAGGTACTGGGGAAATTGTCGTTGATATCATTGATCACTCTGCACAGGAGGAAGAGAATAGTTATGAAATTTCATTTAGTAATACTAATCAGCAGCTTTCGTATAGTGTTCTTGATTTAAAAGAGGTCAAAGATAGTCTGGTAGCGCGAGTTGGGAAATATTCCAAATTAAAAAATAAAAACGTTGATACAACCTCATTTTCGCTTGTTTCATCAAATGGGAATACTTTTACTCCCGGTATCGATTATAATCTTCTTGCTGAAGATGGTCAAATATTAATTTTAGAAACTGGTCTCATCACAGAGGATCAATCCGTAATAGCATCCTACCAATATTTTCCTGTTTTAAATAGTATAAAACTTGCGGCGCAGGAAGGTAATCCAATTTTTGATGTCATGACAATTACAGTCAATAACAACACTCTTGGTCTTGACAATGATATGATAGGATGGAATGAGTCTTCTTCTACCAATTGGACCTGGATAGTTAAGCCGTTTAATAATATTCCTGATAAGAAATATCCTGCAGACTATGAAATCCGCTGGTTTAGTAGCATAGCAGATTCTAATTACAGATCCGGATTTGAATATGTTAAGGCGAACTTTGAGGTTTGGGAGACAACAAGAGGTATGACTCCTATGCGATTGCCATTTATTATCATTGAGAATATTAATCTTGATAGTCTATGGAACCCTGGTGAGAGAATTATTATCTTGCAGGATTCATCGAATGCATCTACCTCTTGGGAGTTGACCTTTTTAGAACCATCTCCGGATCCAATTGCTCCAAAGGGAGGCGATATTTTTTCTATTTTCTCAAATAGACCATTTTCAGATGATAAATTTAATTTTACAACAAGTGCATCTAAAGAAGATAAAAATGTTGAAAGAGAAAATATGAATAATATTTATGTTGTACCTAATCCATATGTTGTATCTAGTAATATCGAGCCGTTAGATCTTCAAAACCCGCAGGATAGAGGACCCAGAAAAGTATATTTTGCCAACCTACCATCTAGTTGTACCATAAAAATTTATACGATTGCAGGTGACCTAGTTGAAACGCTGCAACACCGTGGAGGAATTGAAAATGGAATAAAATATTGGGACCTTACTACCTCCGACAATTTCCCAGTATCATTTGGTGTATATATATTCCATGTTGAAAGCGAAAATGGGAATGAAGCAGTTGGAAGATTCGCTTTAATTAAATAAATATGATGAATTCAACAAAAGCACTTTTTTCCAATTTTATTTTATTTGGTTTGCTATGCCTAAATAATGTTACTGCTCAGCTTGAAAATGACCAAGATATTTCAAAACGGGGTACTACGGCTGCACAGTTCTTGAAAATAGGTGCTGGAGGAAGAGCAACAGCTATGGGAGGTGCGAATGTCGCTCTATCTGCAGATCTCTCAAGTAGTTACTGGAACCCTGCTGGCCTAGGGCGAATAAATAATATACAGGTGTACTTTGAGAATAATGAATGGCTTGCGAATACAAATTATAATTTTGGAGCAGTCGGTTTTTCTGTACCAAAAGTTGGTGTTTTTTGCATCTCTCTTTCTATTTTAACAACACCAGATGATTTAGTTAGAACAGTTGAAAATCCAAAGGGGACAGGAGAAAAATTTAATGCCCAAGACTTAGCAGTGGGTATAAGTGTGGCAAGGTCATTAACAGACAGGCTCTATTTAGGTGGGACAATTAAGAATATTCGCCAGCGTATATGGAATACGTCAGGTTCTACTATGGCAGTAGACTTGGGTGTACAATATATGACTCCAATAAATGATATTATGCTGGGTGCCAGCATATCAAATTTTGGTAATGATATGTCATTAGCAGGAAGGGATTTAAGCATTAGTGTAGACCCTGACCCTGCAAATCAAGGTAATGTTGAATTTGTTAATGCAGAATATCAAACAGACGCTTTTCCTCTTCCGTTATTATTTAGAGTTGGAATTGGTGGTTACATTTACAACTCCTCCATGTTTCAAACACTTTTTGCTATAGATGCAGTTCATCCTAATGACAATTATGAGTACGTAAATTTGGGTCTTGAATTAGCATTCAAAAACATGATTTATCTCCGGTTGGGATATCCTTCTTTTTTAAAGGAAGATTCTATTCAAGGAGGAGCATTTGGGGCAGGCATAAACTATAAAATACTAAGGACATCAACTTATTTAAAGTTAGAGTATTCAACAGTAGACTTTGGGCCAATGGGTATGATTCAAAAATTATCTGTTGGATATAGTTTCTGATTTATTATAAATCAATAATTAATTTTTTTTAGAAAATCTTCGGCTCTCTCCCCTGACTTAATACTAGCCAGTAAATCATCGTTTCCCCACAATCGATTTAGATGTTTTTCCTTAAAAACTATATAATTTGGATACAAATTGTAGATTGCAAATAGCACCTGAACGCCTGATTCTACACTTTTAAAATTATCTCTGTCAGTCAAGCGTATTTTTATTCCGTTACATTTTTTGTTCTCGTATTTGGGACTTATCGCCTTTCCTAGTAAAGATTTTGGGGTAAAATTATTAGGAATAAAAACAACACCAGGCAGGTTCAGTTTATTTAACTCTTGGGAGAGAATAACACCATTAATCCATGGTGCCCCAATCCACTTGAAGGGGTGGGGTGTCCCTCTTCCTTCACTGATATTTGTTCCTTCAATTAAGCACATACCAGGATATATGATTGCAGTTTCTAAGTTTGGGATATTTGGAGATGGATTTACCCATAATAAATCTGTTTCATCATACCATAAATCTTGAGTCCAACCTTCCGTTGGTATAACTGTGAGATTTGGAATTGGAGAAATCCAATTATTATCAATGATTTTTTGAGCCAGTTTTCCTATGGTTCCTCCATAACGAATTGGAATCGGATAATATCCAACAAATGTTTTAAACTTAATATCAAGAATGGGACCCTCAATTATATCCCCACGAATGGGATTGGGTCTATCAAGAACCATAATGGGTATTCCATTTTCACCAGCAGCCTCCATTACTTTACCTAGTGTTGAAATATAGGTATAGAATCGGGCTCCAATATCAAGTATGTCATAAATGATTAGATCAGTTTTACCAAGCATCTCTGGACTTGGTTTTCTTTCTAAACTATAAAGACTTACAAGTTTTGGTAGATCATAATTTACACTATCATAAGTTACTTTCTCACCTGCAGCGGCTTCACCGAAAATACCATGCTCGGGTGAAAAAACTAATTCAAGGTTAACACTGTCTAAGTCCATTAACTTTTTATAATTGGGGATTCCAAATCGGTCTACACCAGTCTGGTTCGTAACCAACGCGATGTTTCTTCCCCGAATTAGACTTGTATGATCCCTTAGAAGAATGTCCAAACCATTCAATACTTTAACCTTTTTTTTTGGGCGTGTATTAATATTGTTATAATATTCAGATTGTTCTTGGTGTATTGAGATTCTATCTTGCTGCGCACAAACTAATCCGGTTGAAACAATTAGTATGCATAAATTTGTGCAGAGTGATATCATTTCAATATAGTAAACTTTTTTGAAAAAGTTTGAGATTGAGAATGGATTGATAGAAAGTAAACCCCTGCAGGCATTTCTTGGCCATATTTATTTTTACCATCCCATGTCCATGTTTGAAGTAGTCCAGTTGTATTTTGGTCTACTTCAACTATCCTGCGGCCTAATATATCACTAGCAAAAATTTTTATTTTTTGATTTGAAAATTTTGAAGAAAAAGATAGAGTCGCAGAACTATTGGTTGGATTTGGATGAATGCCATGAATTGAAAATATTAAGGGAATATTTTTTGGTTCCTTTGGATTTGTATTTAGTTGTGTCTCATACAAAGAAAATACGCTTGATATTATTTCATCACGTTTGGACTCTGGAAATATAGATTCAAAACCAACAGATAAATATACAACTCCGCCAATGTTTTCACTTGATCCAAATGTTCCTGTGTATTCAACTGCCATACCCCCTCTTGAGTCGTAGTTTACATTGTTAAATTTAGCAGAAACTCGAGAACCATTTATTGGCTTTATACCATCAGGCCAATCAACATTATAGGATCCTTGAGTTCCATCATCGAAATTAATGTTCACAATATCATTAAAAATTGAGTTAGAAACACCATAAGCTTGATAGGTTCCTTGATGTCCTCCTGCAGCATCAGAAATGTAACTTGCCTTTAGATAGTCGCTATAAAATTGATTATCTGCTTGATTCCCTTGGTCTACTAGGTCATATCCAATTTCTGAACCTGAAACAAAAAGGAACCTACCTGATTCCAAAAAATTTTTTATAATATTTTGTTCGGAGTTTGCAAAAGAGCTTGTGGCAGTACCTTCTTCGCCAAGAATCCAATCAACGAATTGATAATCCAATAAACTTATATCTCCATTGATTACAGCTTCATTTGTTGAAGAATCAAATGCATAGTTTTGATTTTTTATTGAGCTGCCATGTTGACGAATAAAATCAAAACTATTATTTGTTCCATTTACACGATCAAAACCATTAACGATTAATACGCTAATAGGATTCATTGATGGGACTGTGCCTAATAATTCAGTGCTTTCACTACTTCCAAATGTATTCTTGGCAACTATGGATATAAAATAAGTCTCATTTAGGTTTAAATCTTCAATTAAGATGGGATTTTCTGTAAAAATTCCAATTGTATCTCTAGCTCCGATTGGTTCTAAAAAGTCCCTCAGTATGATATACTCATCTGCAGTTTCAGCACCAGAAAATTCAACTTTGATTTTACCTTCACCTACATTTTTAACCGTAATTCTATTTGGCCTAGTAGGAGCCGTTCCTTGACCAAATTTTGCATGTAGAAGATCCCATAATTTTGAATCATTTCCATCATATCCGAGGGCCCAAATACCAATTACTTTTAGATTATTAAAAATTGAAAAATCGTATTTGAGAGATAGTGAGAGGCTATCATCATACCAACCTTGGAACCATCCGCTATTATTATAGTTGTACCAAGGCGTCTGAGATGACTGCTGCCACAATTTTCCAAATGACAGGGCGTTGCCCTCCATCTCAGAAAAGAATTGAGATTCGCCATTTCCTCTTGTTAATGCTCCTGCATTATTTGATTCGGTAGGCCATATAATTCCATAATATGGACAACCGAGAATCAACTTTTCTGATTGGAAATTAGTCTTGTTTAAATAATCAATTACCGTCCAAGTAATTGTATATCCTGGACCAGTGAGTGGGGAGTTTGGTCCTGAATTAGAGCTTCCGCTCCAATGGTACCCATACCCCATTATAAATAATCCATCACTTATTGAAGCTAGCGCATTGTAATCCCATGCGTTATTCCAATCAACAGCAGGCATGGCAATAGTAACTTCTGATCCAGGAATATTTTGATGGAAACTTTGAGTCAAATCACTAATAAATGTGACCATATTTTCTTTTTGTGATGGAGGAAAAGACTCAAAATCAACATTAACACCATCTGCATTTCCCGCCTGAACTTGGTAAAGAAGATTTGTTATTAGGTTTTGGCGATATTCAGGATTGCTTAAAAGTGTTATTAAATCATTAGTGTTAAAAAGGGTTACACATAAAACAACTTTTGTTCCGTGTGAATGTGCCTCATTTATTAAATCCACCACAGGCCAACCGTGTAGATTAGTGAGTCCACCAGTTGCTGATGCTTCAACACTAAAGTAGGCTAAAGTAGAGATTAGGTCAAAATTATAATTTGTCCAAGCAGTGCCCATCCAGTAGGGATGATAGCCAAATATTTCTTTAGACACCTCTCTAGATCTAGAGGAGATCGGATAAATAGTATCTGTCTCTGATATTTTATGTGAATGATTGTAATTTTGGTTATAATATTTTAGTTGCTCCTGATGAATGCTGGAGAAATTTTGTGCATAAATAAAATGATAGCATACATTTAAAATAATAAGATATCTAAACATCACATCCTTTATACATATCTTCAATAGTCTCTCTTTTTCTAATTAATTTCACTTCATTTTTCTCAGTTAATAATATTTCTGCTGGGCGCGGGCGATTGCAAAATTGGTGTGCCATTGAAAAGCCATAAGCGCCTGTATCCATCACACAAACTAAATCATCTTCTTTGATATCTGGAAAAGATCTATCGACTGCCAACCTATCAGTATTTTCACATATCCTTCCTGTAATATCTGCGATTATTTTATTTTTTTCCTGTGTGCCTATTTTTAAAATTCGGTGGTAGGCTCCATATAAAACTGGCCTCATAAGAGTTTCCATACCAGCGTCAAGCCCAATGAAAGTTTTATAGCTCTTTTTTATGCCAGTTACTCGAGCAAGTAAGATCCCCGTATCTCCAATTAAATATTTTCCAGGCTCAATACAAAATGAAGGGCTATCATTCTTATTGTAAACACTATAAAATTCTTTTGCCATATCAGCAAAAACCTTTTCCACATTAAGGTTTTTCTCCTTTTTTCGATATGGGATACCAAATCCACCTCCAATTGAAATATATTTTAATTGTATTCTACATTTTGATTCTATGTTTCTAGATATTCTTATTACAGTTTTAATCATTTTACTGAAATAATTCTCATCAAGTACTCCGGATCCTGTGAAACAATGAAGGCCAAATGATGCAACTCCTCTAGAAATCGCTAGCTCATAGGCCTCTAAAATTTTTTCTTTAGGTATCCCAAATTTAGCCTTTTCCCCTCCTGTGGTTATTTGATCAAATCGACCTCTGCCAAAGCCAGGATTCACTCTAAATGAAATCTCACTTGGCAATCCTATTTTTTCCAATCTATGAAATGATTGTATGCCATCAAGATTAATGTGAGAACCTGATTTTAGAGCGACCTCAAGATCATCATTAGATTCATAGTTTCCTGTGTATAGGCATCGTTGGCCTGATATACCCGTTAATTTTGCTACATGCAATTCACCTGGACTAGAGCAATCACAACCTATCTTAGGGTAAATAGATTTCATGTAGGAGACCAGGTTGGGGTTTCCATTTGCTTTCACTGCGTAGTAGATCTGATGATTTTTAAAATTATTACCAATGGCCTCAGATAATCTATATAGATTTTCTTTTAATCGTTTTTCAGAATAAATGTATAAAGGTGTTCCATATTTTTCTGCGATTGAATCGATCAAAGTTTTATCTTCGACAATATATTGTAGCGGATGATGTGGCATAGAAATATTTATCTTTTTTGATTATCTTTTATGGTGTGGAACATGAATAATATAGAAGCCTGTAGTTCTGTATCCAAACAATCTAAGCAGTTTCCTTTTGGAGGCATTATACCTCTTTCGCCATAAAAGCCTTTTTTGACATTTTCAAAAATATTTTTATAACCTTTTTCCGCAACTTTATTCCAGTGTTGATTATCATCCATGTTGGGGGCGCCAGCAATCCCATTGGCGTGGCAACTGGAACAATTTTTATTGTAGATTGTTTCTCCATTAGAAATGACTTCTGCAGTTAGGCTTTTAAACGCTTGGTCATCATAGATATTATCGTTTTTAGTGGATTCACAAGAAAAAAAACCAACTATGGTTATGATGGAAAAAGATATTTTATTTATATTTTTCAATTTAATTTTAGAATTACTTGTTATAAGTAAACCTAAAATTAGTAATCTAAGTATTTGAATTAAAAATCATATCATCATTCCAATTGTATTTTTTCTAAATAATGAACAATAATAAAAAACTGTTCGAGCCTAATTATAATCTACTAAATGTGTAAAGATTATTTTTAAAATGAAAAATGTAATTAGTTTTTTTTCAATAATTACTTTTTCTTCTGTCTTCGGAATAGAATCTGAGCTTGGGCAGTTGGCACCGGAATTTTCATTACACGATCAAGATGGCTCAATTCATAGACTGACTGATTACAGAGGTAAAAGATTAGTTATTTATTTTTTCCCAAAAGCAGACACTCCAGGATGAACTAAGCAGGCATGCGGATTCCGGGACGAATCTAAAAAATTTAGTGAACTTAATATTGCTATACTTGGGATTAGTTACGATTCCCAAAAAGAGCTAAAAAGATTCAAAAATAAATATAAAATCCCATTTCCCTTACTTTCGGATGAAAAAAAGGTTGTTGGTGTCAAATATGGTGTTGACAGAGTATTTTTCACTGCTCGAAAAACATTTTTAATCAATGAAAAAGGACTTTTAATACATATAATCAACGAAGTAAATCTTAATTCTCATCCTAGAGATATATTGTCTATATTTGAATTGGTTAAATCATTAAATCCTTAGGAAATTATGTATGAATATATCAATTGAATATTGTGTCCAGTGAAATTATTTACCGCGCGCTTCCAGTTTGGAAGCAGAATTGAAAGAAAAGTTTCCAGATTTACATACAAAATTAATTCCTAGTGGGGGCGGTGTATTTGAAATTGTTCTGAATAATGATTTAATTTTTTCAAAGAAACAAAAACATCGTTTTCCTGATGATGGTGAGATTGTTTCATTAATTCGTTCTAACATTTAAATCTGTATTTTTACTGCCCTTTAGCAATATTGTTTGGCACCTCAACGGTGGATTCAAATTCTATTTTAATTTGACTGGTTAAAAAGGCTAATATATAAAATGAAAAAAATAATTTAATTGGATTTTACATATGAGCAAAGTTATAAAAAGTGTTATCACATGTGATCTTGATGGAAAAGTAGAAACCTTTAGTGATGGTGCTTCTGATCTTTTTGGATATTCACAAGAAGAAGTGGTAGGGAAAATGCGAGTAAGTGACTTTAGTGATGGACAAGTAGTGTTAGGTCATGTCATAAATTGGTTGGATGAAGCAGTAAAAAAAGGGAAGTGGGAAGGAGAGACTGCATTCTTAAAAAAAGATGGAAGTGAATTTTCCGCTAAAATAAAAATAACTCCAACAAAAGATAAAGAAGGAAATCACATTGGGTATTGCGGTGTTACCACTCCATTAAAAGATAAAAAACCAGATGAAGTAAGGCCTAAAATAGATTTAATGACTCAAATATTTACTTGGGTTGTAATTATGCGTCTTCCATTTTTATCTGCTACAATTATGCCAATTTTAGTAGGTGCTGCCGTTGCAAAGTTTATGGGGTATGGTGTTGACTGGTCATGGCTAGGACTTACCTTACTTGGAGGTTCATTATTGCATATCGGGACTAATACTTCTAATGATTATTTTGATTATTTAAGCGGTACAGACAACCTAAACTATAATTATAGTAATAAGGGTCTTAATGGTGGAAGTCGAGGCATCCAAATGGGATTAATTTCTCCAGTAGGCGTTCGAAATTTAACAATTATTATTTTTACACTTAGCATACTTGTTGGCATTCCATTAATACAAAAAGCAGGCATGCCTGTTTTATGGTTAGGTTTAATTGGTTTCTTATCAGGTTTGTTTTACACGGCTCCCCCATTTCGATTTTCATCGCGAAAAGGTTTGGGTGAATTATTGATAGGTCTCAATTTTGGTCCATTGATGGTAGCAGGCAGTACATTGGTTCAAACCGGGCAACTTTTACCAGAAGCTTTTCTGGCAGGAATTCCACTAGGGTTTTTAATAGCTGCGGTTGTATATATCAATGAATTTCCAGACCATGATAGTGATAAGGCAACAGGTAAAAATACACTTATAGTTGTCTTCGGACCAGAAAAAGCAAGAGTAGGATATGTTGCCTTAGTATCAGGTGCTTTTTTAAGTATAGTACTTTTAGTATTGAATGGAACTTTTCCATCACTGATTTTGATTGCGCTGTTAGCTTCATATTTTGGGCTGACATCTGTTCAGACGTTATACAAGTATTACAATAATAGGCTACTAGAACCAGCTAATTGGGGCACAATAATTATGCACAGTCTTACTGCTTTATTATTATTTATAGGACTTTGGTTAAGTACAACTACAGTATAAATATTAAAAATTAGATTATTTTAAAAACCCCTTGCGAAAGGGGTTTTTTTGTTTTGATTAGAATATTTTTTTTAATATACTTACGAGTAACTTACGAGTAATAATTTAGTAGGATATATAAATGAAAAAAATATTTAAAAAACAACAAACATATTCCATGTCTGCTATCAGAGCTGTAAATAGAATTAATCATTATTTAAATAAACAAATAGCCCCGTCAATATCATGTAATAAAAATCCTATAATACATTCTTTGACTAACCTATGAACAAACCATTGTCTCCAAAGTTGAAGAAGTTTTTAGATCTTATTCGACGATTTATATTGCTTCATGATCAATCACCGTCTTACGAAGAGATAATGGTTAGTTTGGGGTTTGATTCGTTGGGGACAGTGAATTGGTATGTAAAAACCTTGGAAGAACAAGGTTATCTGTCACGTGTAAAAGGTCCCAACGGCAAACGGGCGCTCATTTTAACCAACAAAGAGCACGCCACAACTACAAAATCCCGTTTGCCGCTTCTGGGCCTAATTGCAGCAGGTGAGCCCATTGAAGCATTAGAAAATCCAGATGTGATAGATGTTCCACCATCCTTGTTAAGTCTTAAAAATTATGTCCTCCGAGTTAAAGGTGATTCCATGATTGATGAAAACATTCAAGATGGTGATTTTATTGTAGTGCGAAGAGCTAATACAGCAAGTCCTGGGCAAATTATTGTAGCTTTGGTTAATGATGAGGCAACATTAAAATGTTATGTGCCTAAAGAAAACCATATTGAGCTTCATCCTAAGAATCCAAGTTTCCCAATTATAAAAGTAAATTCAAAAGATAATTTTCATATTAATGGTGTGCTCCTTTATTCCTTTCGGAATTATTTGATTTAGAGGGACTGCCATGATTAATCAGGACGTTTTTCACATACGTCTTAAGAACATAGAACTTCAAGCGGAGAGGTTATTGGATTCTAGCTTGAGAACACGTGCAGTTGCTATTATCTCTTCTGGTTGTTCTAATGGCAGTATCGTATCACTGTCTTCTGAGGCGGAAGAAGAAGGTCTGTATCTTGGTATGAAAGTTTATCACTTGAGAAACATCAGTCGTAGCATACAATTATTGCCTTATAATTGTTCTTTATATAACCGTTTGAGTAGGTACGTGTATCAAACTATATCTATGTTCACTCCTACAATAGAGCCTGACGGGATTAATTCTTTTTATCTTGATATGAAAGGGATGACAAAACTGTACGGTAGTATGCACAATATTGGGATGTCTATTATTCAACGCATTCATAATCAAACTAATATTTCAGGTATTATTGGTATCAGCATAAATAAACTAGTGAGTCGTATTGTTACATCTGTAATTCCAGAAACAATTCATAAAGTAGATAGGGGTAAGGAAGCTCAGTTTTTATCTACATTAGACCCGCATATACTTCCTACTGTCAAAGAAAATTCTGTAAATCGTTTAATCCATTTTCTATGGATTAATAAGATTAGCCATATTCAGTCTATGGCATCTCAGCCAGATGAATTTCGCACATTTTTTGGTTCTTATGCAGCACAACTTTCACGTGAGGCTTATGGTTATGATTCCTCTCTTGTGAGACCACCTCAATTACAGGACCATATTTTAGAGCAAACAATTCTACCTGAAGACACTAACGATGATAACATCCTATATGCGGCTGTTAAAGATCTTGGAGAACAACTAGGATTTAAGCTTCGCACTCGAAAACAAATTGCAAAAAAAGTAAAGTTAGAGATACATTATTCGGATGGATATCAAAAAGCTCGCACGGGCCAGATCTGTAATATTGATGACAAATCAGTAATTAAAGTGTGTGAAAAATTATTTGAAAAAACCAATGGACGCCGTAATAGAATTCGAGCAATTTTATTAGATGTTAGTGAATTTGTTCCATATGTAAATCAACAAAATTTATTTTCTTTAATAAATAATAAAGATATGGCCCTTTCTAAGGCAGTAGATACAATTCGCACAAAGTATGGTTTGTATAGTTTGCAGACTGCTGATGTTGCCCAATCTTTGGGGCGTATTTGATGTTTAGTCACCTCAATATTCATTCAGTTTATTCTCCAATGAGAGGACTTTTATCTTTAACTGATATTATGAATTTATCCCGTTCCCATGGAATGAAGACTTTGGCTCTTACAGATGTGAATGGGATGTGGGGATTTGTTCGATTTGTACAGCACTGTAAAGAAAATGGTGTTTCTCCTATTGCAGGTACTAATTTGGTTAATAAGACTGGCGAAGTAATTCTACTAGCAGAAAGTCAGCATGGATATGAGAATATGTGCCGAGCAATATCAGCAGTGCACAGTAACACTAATTATTGTCTGAGCGAGATCTTAAAAGGGAACTGTACTGGATTGTTTGTATTATCGTATCACGAGCCTACTTTGAAAAAATTGAAAAATTTTATTCCTAACACGCACTTATTTATTGAACTACGTCCTGGTATTCAAGAGTCATTTGCTAATAATCTAGCTAAAAAAATGAAATTAGAAATAGTAGCTACAGGAGATGTTTATTTTGCTAGGTCCAGTGATCATAGTGCTTATGTAACGCTTAGGGCTATTGACAATAATACAACATTAGAGCGATTAAATACATCTGATTGTAAAACAGATCGACACTGGTTTCGAAATGAAGAGGAAATGATTAAGCTTTTTCCAAATAGTTTAGATGCTTTGAATAATAGTAAGTATTTATCAGATCGTTGCAAGACTAACTGGCCATTTGTTAATACTGTTTTTCCCGGGATATCCTTGAAAGAAACTTATTATGCTAATAGAGTACTAGAGAAAAAAGTTTATAATGGTGCTAAGGATCGTTATGGTGATATTGATAAAATGATTGATAAGCGTATAAAGTATGAGCTAAGTATTATTATTCAAAAGGGATTTGCACCATACTTCCTAATTGTCCAAGATATCATTCAACAGACTCAATCAACCATTGGAAGAGGATCAGCTGCAGCATCTATTATAAGTTACTGCTTATTTATTACTCAGGTAGATCCAATACAATACAAGCTACAATTTGAGCGATTTATTCATCCAGAACGAAAAGATATGCCTGATATTGATATCGATTTTCCTTGGGATGAACGAGATAATATTTTAGCATACGTTTTTAAAAAATACGGTGAGAAACGAACAGCTATGGTTTCTAACCAGATTATCTTAAAGCCCAGATCTGCGATAAGAGAAGTAGGTAAAGTTCATGGATTATCCAATCAAGAAATTATAAGTATTAATAGGAAAATTAAGTGGGGCAGATCCAGTAAAGATGTAGATCATTTAGTTTACAATTATTCAAGGTTTTCCAAAACAGATTTAGATGATACAATGAATCGTGTCTTACGTGATAGCAAGAAAATTGTAGGTGTATTTCGTTATCCGTCGGTACACCCTGGTGGAGTAGTGATTGTTCCAGATGAAATTCAAAAATATGTTCCGGTACTTATGGCACCTAAGGGGGTGCAGATTGTGGAATGGGAAAAAGACCAGGTTGAAGATTCTGGTCTTCTAAAAATTGATCTTTTAGGCAATCGAAGTTTATCAGTTGTTAGAGATACCATTTCTCAAGTTAATCTGAATCATGGTGATTATCTTTCCAATAATAGATACATAGATTATCATCAAATCCAAGCTGTGGGTGATGAAAAAACAGATAAACTAATGAAAGCAGGGAAAACTATTGGTGTTTTTTATATTGAAAGCCCTGCTACACGTCAGCTCCTGGCGAAAGCTGGTGTGGTAGATTTTGATCATGTAGTAATATATTCATCTATCATTCGTCCAGCAGCTAATCAATTTATAAATATAATGTTGGAAAGAATTCATGGTTCAAAATGGAAATTGATCCATTCAGATTTAAGTTTTTTATCTGAGAGTTATGGTATTATGGTATATCAAGAACAGGTTTCTATGGCAGTCACAACAATGGCAGGATTATCATATGCAGAATCAGAAGCATTAAGAAAGTCTTTGAGCCGCAACTCTTTGAAACATATGATCCCTTTATGGAAAAAAAAATTTTTAAAAGGAGCAATACGCAGAGGTTATTCTCGAAATACGACCGAACAGGTTTGGGACATGATCAAGTCTTTTTCAGGCTATTCTTTTTGTAAACCTCATTCCGCCTCCTATGCAATGCTATCTTTTACCTGTGCATATCTTAAAGCACACTTTCCAGCAGAGTTTATGTCATCAGTAATCTCTAATAAAGGTGGATTTTATTCTACGTATGCTTATATGAGTGAAGCTCGCAGGCTAGGTATTAAAATCTCTCCACCAGATATTAATATGAGTTATAAAAAATGGCGTGGGCAAGGTAACTTAATCCGTATGGGTTTTATGAGCATCAAAAACCTCCAGAACAAAGCAGTTGAATCTATCCTAGATGAACGAAAAGCTGGAGAATTTAATTCGTTGAATGATTTTCTTTGCAGAGTTGAATTGGACCTTTCAGATGCAATGGTTTTAACTAATTCTGGTTGTCTTAGTAGTTTAGTTCCAAAGGTAACACATCGAGAATTAGCATACAGGGTAGCTGGTTTTTATCTTCAGAATGGTAATGGTAGACTGCTTAATACATCACCAATCAATAATGATTTAACTACTGAAGATCAATATGAGCTAGAACTGGAAACGTTTGGTTTTCCTTTATCTTTTCATCCACTAGATAGATACCGTTCTCTAATCAGTCCTCAAATTAAATATGCTAAAGATATCCCAAGTTTTGTTGGTAAGTCTATTTATCTGGTTGGTATATATATTACTCGTAAAGAGGTAATAACACGATCATCAGACCTAATGGAATTTTTATCCTTGGAAGATGAAACGGATATATACGAATGCATATTATTTCCAAAAGTATTTCAAAAATATGGTGATCTATTACAATGGGAAACGCTTTTTATTCTCAGAGGGACAGTAGAAGAAGCTTTTGGTGTATGCAATGTTAATATTGAAAAAATAGGCAGTCTGCCACAATGGATAAAGAAAAGATATTCTAGTTAGATAATATGGAGATGAAATTTAGTTAAATCTTTTAATTCGATGGTTTTTTTTTTAAAATGTAATAATGAAAAAAATCAGTTTTGTTTTGAGGTTAGTATTTTGGTATTTATTTATGTCTAAAGTTTTTTCCAATGATTTTTGGGACCATGCAATGAAGACGCATTATGATCAGCGTGTTTCATTGTTTAATACGATGAAAATAAAAGATGGCTCGGTGATAATGCTGGGAAATAGTATCACCGCCTCTTGTAATTGGTCTGAACTTTTTGGGGTTGATAATGTGATTAATCGAGGGATAGGAGGAGATACAACTGAAGGGATTTTAGAACGAATTGAATTTTTAAAAACTTGTAATCCAGATGCTGTCTTTCTTTTGATTGGGACAAATTATCTTTCAAAAGGTAAAACTCCAGATGAGATACTGATTAATTATAAAAAAATTGTTAGTAGGATAATAAAATATAATCCTGAGCTAGATTTATTTATCCAATCAGTATTGCCAATAAATGAAAAATATTTTTTATTACCTCCAAAATATGATAATAAAAAAATAAAATTATTAAATAGAATGATTAAAAAATTGGAGGGGGATAAAGTCACATACATCAACCTCTTTGATAACTTTTTAGATAGCAGTGGAAATTTAAAATCAGAATATTCAAATGATGGTTTGCATTTAAGTGGCACTGGCTATCAGAGGTGGAAAAATATATTAATAGAAAGTTGTGATAAGTTTAAATAGACAAAGATTAAATAAATCAGCGTAGGTTAGATTTTTATTTATTATTTCATTAAACTGTAGCATAAAAATTTATTACTTAGGAATAATTATGATAAGAAATAATAATTTGTTGGCCAAAATTATTTTCACTTTTATTTTGTCTCTATTTCATATTGCGTGTTTAATTGAAGAAGTAGAGCAACCGGCATCGATAGAGATAGGATCAACATTTACCTCTGTATTAACTATTGCTGCAATTTCTCCTGAAACAAACAACCCCCATCATGGTGTGATCGCTGTTCTTCAACCCGATGGTTGGGAATTTACTTCGGGGACCTTTGAATCCACGGATCCTGAAACACCCTCGGGGAATATAATTATGGATCCAGATTCGGGGAGAAAATGGATTTGCACGGAGGCTGAATATTTAGCAGATAGTAGTTGCACTGACCTAGATACTTTGATCAGTATAAATGAAGGAATGAAATGGACCTTTTTAATGTCAGATGTTGGGGATTTTTATAGCGGCGATGCATATCATGAGGTAACACTTAATTTCAATACAAGCAATGGTGTAAGTGGTACTTTCCCTATTGGATACATAATTACGGTAAACACTTGGGAAATGCTGCCATTCTTGAATACTGGTAATGATGCTGATGATGAACTAAACACAATAAATGGTACAGATTCATCGATGAATCATATCATTGAAGTTACGGGCGGATCAACAGCAGAAATAATTAAGAATTCTATCCCCATCACTTTCTCGCTGATGCAAAACTATCCAAATCCCTTTAATGCGGATACAAAAATAGATTATTATTTACCAATGATGTCAGATATTTTGCTCAGCGTACATAGTTTAAATGGCAAACTGATTGAAAATAATTTTTTTAAAAATCATCCGTCGGGTTTACATACCTTCAATTTTAATGCTGGTGATTTGTCTACAGGCGTTTATATTTTTACAATCTCAATGAGAAATAAGAAAGAGCATATCAAAATGCTATATTTGAAATAGATTATCTTATTATTTTTCAAAGATAGTAGTATTCTATTATTGATCCATTATCTGCAAGATAATAATCAATATTCGTTATTGAGACTGAAAGCCAATCAAAACACTTTTAAACGTTTAAAATATATATATTTGAAGAGGTAATAATCAAATGAACGCTCTTCAGATTATGAAAAGGAATAATGTCTTCGCGTATTAATATT
>MDTA01189195.1_pt1 | contig 27804 bp, 28 predicted proteins | sample 811151 | NCBI WGS metagenome assembly MDTA01 (sample SAMN05326648, study PRJNA326480) | marine metagenome | isolation source: seawater | place: Indian Ocean: South | collected 2010 | reverse complement strand
TAGCCATATATCCCCCTTTTAAATTGATTCAGCTCCAGAAATAATTTCAATTAATTCTTTAGTAATAAACGCTTGTCTAGTTCTGTTATATTTAAGTGTCAAACTATCTATCATTTCACCAGCATTACGTGTTGCATTATCCATTGCAGCCATTCTAGCTCCTTGTTCTCCTGCATCACTTTCAAGCAATACTTTAAAAATCTGTATAGATACATTTTTTGGTAATAAGTCTTTTAAAATTGTTTCTTCATCAGGTTCATATTCATAAATAGCTTTTACTGAGCTATTATCATCAGACTTCTCTTCTTTTGAAGAATTTGAAATATTCAATGGAATAAGTTGTTGTTGTGTTACTTCTTGGGAGATAGCAGACTTAAATTTGTTAAAAATCAAAATACACTTATCAAACTTGCCCTCAAAATATAAATCTTGAAGTTTGTTTGAAATTTGAAGAGCTGATTCATAGCCTGTGCTAGAAATATTCAAATCAACAAAGCTTTCAACGATTTGATCTTTCTTTACACGATTAAAAAAATCTCTACTCTTTTTTCCAACAGGCATTAATTGGACATTTTTACCAGCATTTTCAAGTGATTTAATAAGTGTAAAAGTTTCTCTGTTAATACTACTATTAAAACCACCACATAATCCTCTGTCAGCACTTACAGGAACAACCATATAATTTTGATCATTGCCAGTGCCAGTCAATAGCTTAATGATACCTTCACCAGACACTGCCGAAGAAGCTAAAGAAGCCAACATTTCTTCAAGACGGGATGAATATGGTCTAGCTGCTTCAGCTTTCTCTTGAGATCTTCGTAATTTACTTGCCGCAACCATTTTCATAGCTGAAGTAATTTTTTTTGTAGATCCAACAGAATTAATCTGTGTTTTTATATCTTTTAAGCTTGGCATTAATTACTCAAAAATTTTTCAACAAGGTTATCTAAAATTGATTTTAACTTATCATCATTTTCTTTAGATAATTCTTTTTCATTAGCAATTGACTCTAGTAAATCAGAGTGATTAGCTCTAACTTCACTCAAAGCTTCCGACTCGAAGCTAACAACATCGTTAACAGCAATTTTATCTAAATAACCTCGAACACCAGCATATATAGAAATGACTTGTTCAGGAACAGTTAATGGAGAGTATTGACCCTGTTTTAATATTTCTACTAATCTGGCTCCTCGTTCTAATAATTGTTTAGTTGATGCATCCAAATCAGATGCAAACTGAGCAAATGCAGCCATTTCACGATATTGAGCTAGTTCAAGTTTAACTGGACCAGCAATTTTCTTCATTGATTTAGTTTGTGCAGCTGAACCAACACGACTGACTGATAAGCCAACATTAATTGCAGGACGAATACCAGCAAAAAATAAGTTAGTTTCTAAGAAAATCTGACCGTCTGTTATTGAAATAACATTAGTTGGAATATATGCAGATAAATCACCAGCTTGTGTTTCAATGATTGGTAGAGCAGTTAAGCTACCTCCTCCATGTTCATCACTCATTTTAGCGGCTCTCTCAAGTAGTCGACTATGAATATAAAATACATCTCCAGGATAAGCTTCTCGTCCTGGGGGACGTCTTAAAAGAAGTGACATTTGCCTATATGCAACAGCTTGCTTGGATAAATCATCGTAAACAATCAGTGCATGCATTCCATTATCTCTAAAATATTCACCCATTGTACATCCTGTATAAGCAGATAAAAATTGAAGAGGAGCAGGCTCCGAAGCTGTTGCTGATACAACAATTGTATATTCCATTGCACCATTATCTTCTAAAGTTTTAACAATTTGTGCAACAGTTGATCTTTTTTGTCCTATAGCAACATATATGCAATATAATTTTTCCTTTTCATTATTGGATTGATTAACAGTTTTTTGGTTTAGAATAGTGTCAATTGCAACAGCTGTTTTTCCAGTTTGTCTATCACCAATGATTAGCTCTCTTTGACCTCTTCCGACAGGAACTAGAGCATCAAGTGCTTTTATACCTGTCTGCATGGGTTCTGAAACACTTTGTCGAGGTATAATTCCTGGTGCTTTTAATTCAATCCTTCTTTTTTCAGAAGATTGGATTGGGCCTTTGCCATCAATAGGATTTCCTAAGCCATCAACAACTCTTCCTAATAGTTCTTTTCCAACTGGAACATCAACAATCTCACCTGTTCTTTTTACAGTATCGCCTTCTTTTATACCTGTATCATCTCCAAAAATTGAAACACCAACATTATCCATTTCTAGATTAAGGGCCATGCCTTTTATTCCACCTGGAAATTCTACCATTTCCCCAGCTTGAACTTGGTCAAGACCATACACACGTGCAATACCATCTCCAACACTAAGTACAGTTCCAACTTCAGCAACATCTGCTTTAGTTTCAAAATTCGCAATCTGATCTTTAATTACTGATGAAATTTCAGCTGCTTTGATTTCCATTATGCCCCCTTCATTGCAATTTTAAGTTTATTGATTTTATTAGCAAGTGAAGTATCAATCATTTTTGATCCCACTTTCACAATCAATCCACCCATAATATTTTTATCAACATTAAAATTAAGTGATAGTTTATCACCAATAATGTTTTTTAATTGAGTTTTAATATTCTGTCTTTGGTCTTCAGTTAAATTATCTGCTGAAGTAACATCAGCAATCACTTCCCCTCTTTTTTTTGTATTAATATCAATAAATTGAATAATAATTGAGGAAAGTTTAGCAAACCTTTTGTTTTGTGAAATTATATTTAAAAATTTTATAGATAAAGGATTTATATTTTTATTAGAGATTATTTTAAGTAATACTTGCAGCTTATCATTTGAGGCAATCAGAGGACTCTTAACCAAAGATTGTAATTCTTTACTTGAATTCAAGACTGATTGAATAAGATTTAAATCCTCTAAGATATTGTCAACAATCTTATTATCGGAAGAAATTTCGTAAAGCGCAGATGCATAACGATTTGAAATTAAATCACCTGAAGTTTGTTGTGATGCCATTAATGTTCTCCTGACATTGTATTGTGAAAGGCTATTAACATATCAGAAAATCAAGGTAAACTGTGACTTCGTGCGTCAAAATGGAATATTCTTCAAAAAATTTTTAATCTGTGGGTAAATTAAGCAAAAGAATAGGGATCAACATCTATAGCTAATTTAATTGAAGATGGACTAGGGGTTTTTTTAATTAATGATTTTGTAAATTTATTGAGCATTTTTCGGCTTTTTCCTTTAATCAATATTCTATATCGATATTTTCCTCTAAGCAAAAAAATTGGCGCTTCTACTGGACCCAAAATAATAGTGTTTGGTGGACATTTCTCCCCAGAAACTAATTTTTTTGCATACTGCTCTGTTTTATATTTAGAAGATCCAGAAACAATTAAAGCTGTTAAAAAAATAAATGGGGGTATTTGAAATTTTTCTCTATCTTTGAGAGATTGAGAAACAAAAGCTTTTCTATCTCTTTTTTGCAATGATTTGATCACTTCTTGATTTGGAAAATATGTTTGAATAAAAACTCTTCCTAATTGATTTGATCTACCTGCACGGCCACTAACTTGTTGAAGTAAATTATAAGTTCTTTCGATTGCTCTTAAATCTCCACCTAATAAACCAACATCAGCATCAATAACTCCAACGAAAGAAAGATTTGGGAAATGATATCCTTTAGACATAATTTGAGTGGCTACCAGTATGTCAATTTTTTTATTTTGAAAATTATAAATAATTTTTTTTATTTTTTTAGGTGTGTTGACATTGTCGCTGGACATGATCCCTATTGTTTTATTTGGAAATAATATTTTCACCTCTTCTGCAAGTCTTTCCACACCAGGTCCTATTAACTTAATTGAGTTTTTTTCATTACAAACAGAGCAAATATTTGTAATAGAATAAATTGAACCACATTGATGACATAGTAATCTTTTTTTTTCTTGATGCATTACTAACCAAGAACTACATTGTGTGCACTGATATCTATGTCCACAATTAGTGCACAAGCTTAGTGGTGAGTAACCTCTTCTATTCAAAAATAATAATGCTTGCTCATTTTTTTCAAGAGACTTATTTAGCTCATGAAATATTTTAGTTGATATCCACTTATTATTTTCAAGTTTATTTATATTTAAATCAATTAATTCTATTGATGGGAGTTTTAATCCTGAAAATTGTGAAGGCAAAAACACATGGGAATATTTTTTTTTATTTATATTATTTTGTGTTTCTAATGATGGTGTTGCTGATGATAAAATTATTTTAGCACCTTCGATTTGGGCCCTTACAATAGATAAATCTCTTGCATGGTAACGAATAACGTCTTCTTGTTTATATGTTGTATCATGCTCTTCATCTACAATTATTAGCCCTAAATTTTTAAAAGGAAGAAATAAGGATGATCTCGCTCCAACAACAATATTTAGCTCTCCATTATAACATTGATGCCAAATGGTACTTCGCTTTTTGTCTGATATTTTTGAATGCCAAATATCAGGCAAAAAACCAAATCTTTTTAAAAAACTATCTTCAAGTTGTGGTGTTAAAGATATTTCAGGAACCATAATTAAAACTTGTTGTTTTTTTTTAATTGCATCCTTTACAAGCTCAAAATATACTTCTGTTTTACCCGAACCTGTTACGCCTTCTAAAACAATTGGTAAATTTGAGGATTTAAAAAATTTTTTAATTGTATTTAAAGCTTTTTTTTGATCAAAATTTAATTTTACAGAATTAAATTTTAAAAAACTTTCTTTTTTTTCAATTTTCTTTTGTGAAATTATCTTATAATTTATCAAAAATAATTTTAATACTAAACCAATTGGGCAAAGTGTATAATCACTAATCCAATAAATAAATTTTATAATTTTTTTATTTAAAATAATTTTCTCAAATATATTATCTATTTCTTTCAAAGAATATTTTTGATCCAGAACACTAGAATTACTTATTTTTATTACCATTCCAATTTGATTATTTTGCTTACCAAAGGGAACACTTACAATAGTACCCACTTTGATATTTTTTTTCTTTTTTAGCTTATAGGTAAATGCGTGATTAAAAGGGCGAGTTACAATTATTTCACAATACATATATTTATATTTAGATCTAAAAAATATTAATTCTTAATTTTTTAAATATTACTTTTATGTTATAGATAAATCCATGAAGTTTTTTATAGATACAGCTAATATTGAGGAAATTGAGAAATTACTTCCCACTGGATTCGTTGATGGAGTAACTACAAACCCTTCATTAATAGCAAAACAGGGTGAAGATATGGCTAAAACCATCAAAAAAATCTGCTCAATTGTGAACGGCCCGGTAAGTGCAGAAGTAACAGCGACTAATTATTCAAAAATGTTGGAAGAAGGGCTTTATTTATCTTCTCTCGCAAAAAATGTCACTGTTAAAGTTCCTTTAACTCTAGATGGATTAAAAACATGTAAGGAGCTTAGAAATAAAGGTGTGATGGTAAATGTAACTTTATGTTTTTCCACAGCACAAGCCCTTCTTGCAGCTAAGGCAGGTGCTTCATTTATTTCCCCATTCGTTGGTAGATTAGACGACATAGGTGAAAATGGGATGGATTTAATTAAAAATATAGTCACAATGTATAAAAATTATTCTTTTAATACAGAGGTTTTAGTTGCCTCTATTAGATCCCAAAAACACATAATTGAGTCTTCTGTAATTGGAGCGCATGTGGCAACAATACCACCTAAAGTAATTTACGAATTATATGAACATGAGCTCACTGAAAAAGGTTTAAAAGCTTTTCTAGATGATTGGGCAAAAACTGGCCAAACTATTCTTCCTAAATAATTAATTATGTCCAAAAAGAATAATAATAACTCTGAAGAAGAGTTTGTGATAAATTTTTTAATGAATAATCCAAATTTTTTCTCCAAACATACTAAACTTTTAAACAAATTAAATTTCAACAGCATTATTAATAAATCTGATAAAGTTATTGATTTAAATGCCTATAAGTCAAAAGTTATTTCTTTAGAAAATATTAACTTAAAAGAACAAATCAGAGAAATATTAAAAGCTGGGAAAAGTCACTTAATTTCTCAAAAAAGAGTTTTAAGATCTTCTATAAAAATTTTAAATACAAAATCATTAATTAAATTAATTGATTTATTTGTTAATGATTTAAAGATTATTTTAAAATGCGATATTATAAATTGTTTTTGTACTAAAAACGATATTGCTTTTAGCAAATTACATTTAATAGATCATAAAGTAGCTCAAAGTTATTTCAGAAATAATTCTTTAACTAACTTGAATCAAAATCCAAAAGGAATTTTACTTTTTTTCCCAAATAAATCTAAATTAATCAAATCTTATATATTGCTTAAAATTAATTTTCTTAATAATTTTTTTATTATTGCTATGGGCTCAAAAAATAAAGATCAATTTACACCAGATATGCAAGTTGATTTAGTTGAATTCTTAACTAAAATAATTGAAATTAAATTAGAAAGTTTAAATTTAAATTAAATTATATTTTATTAATGCCTGATGGAAATTATCAACCTAATTAAAAATAGACTCTAAATATTTAATAAAATAATTATTTTTTTCTATAAATTTTGTAAAACATTCTGATTGGGGTATTGCATGACCTTCATGATTTGGCATGTTCTTGTTAATATCAGCCCATTTACAACTAGTTGGTTTTAATTTGCTATAATCTATAAAATTAACTTCTTCAAATTCCTTTAAAAAAGACAGAGTTTCTGGATCTTCAAACGCGTCATTTGAATGTGAAAAAATAAGTGCATTTAAAGATCTGTCATAATTAAACATTTCTAATTGAATATTCCTTAATTCACCCCAATGAGGTAGTTCATCTTGCCACTCTTCTTTTGGACCTGCAAAAGCAGGATTAAGTGCCATTGCACCAGATATAATTTCTGAATTATTCGACAACAACATTAAAGATGCCCATCCTCCTGCAGAATATCCAGCAAGAACAATATTATTAAAACCTAATTCATAAAATTCTTTTACTTTTTCTAAAATAATTTTTTGTCTTTTTAATTGTTTATATTCCCACTTAGTATGAAGTTTAAAAGAGCCATTTGATTTTATTTCATTAAATAAATGGCCTTGTTGATCATCTGTTAATCCCTTAACACCAGAACATAGTCGGTATATTTTTATTTCTAAATTATTAATTTTCTTATTATGTAATTTAGCTACTGCAGGAACAACAGCTCCATGCCATTCATAACCCCACTTTGGTTTTTTTTTACATTTATCAATTTTAGTATCTTGATAACTTCCATGATTCCATATGATTAAAAGGATGTTATCTATATTCTTAATTTCATCTATAGTATAAGGTTTCCCCTCAGAATCCATAAAAGAGTTATTTTTTGAAAGTTTTTTTAAACCTTTGTAATCTGCAAATGTTGGTAAAGAAAATAAAAAAAAGATTAAAATCAAATAATATCTAAACATAGCTATAAAACTATATATGAATTGCCCTTCCTTCAACATTCATTGCGGCTTCTTTAACAGCTTCACTCGTTGTTGGATGGGCATGGCAAATGCGAGCAATATCTTCAGCACATCCTCCAAATTCCATCGTAGTTACAATTTCAGCAATTAGTTGTCCTGAATCATGACCTATAATATGCGCTCCTAAGATTTGATCTGTTTTGGAGTCTGCTAAAATTTTTACAAAACCTTCTGAAGATGAAGTGGTTAAAGCTCTTCCGTTTGCCATAAAAGGAAATTTTCCAACTTTGTATTCAACTTTTAGTTCCTTGAGCTGTTCTTCTGTTTTACCAACGGAAGCAACTTCTGGATTTGTATATACTATTGCTGGAATTATATCATAATTTAGATGAGTTTTTTGACCATGAATTAATTCAATACAAGCAACCCCTTCTTCTTCTGCTTTATGCGCCAACATTGGCCCTGGAGCTACATCTCCTATTGCATAAATATTTTCAATATTTGTTTTAAATTCTTTGTTAATTTTAATAGCTTTTCTTTCATCTAAATTAACACCAATTTTTTCCAAATTTAATCCTTCAGAGTTTGGTTTTCTTCCAACTGACATTAGAACAATTTCATATTTTTCATTCATTAATTTTTTTTCAGAAGATTCCATTGACACTTCAACATCATCTTTATTTATTTTTGCTCCATTGACTTTATGAGACAATTTAAATTCTATACCTTGTTTTTGCAATGACTTCATAAAATTAGATGCAATTTCACCATCCATTGTTGGAACTATTCTTTCCAAAGCTTCAACAACTGTTACTTTTGTTCCAAGTCTTGACCATACAGATCCCATCTCTAATCCTATATATCCTCCTCCAATAACCAACATAGATTTTGGAACCGATTTTAATGAAAGAGCGCCAGTTGATGATACAATTTGTTTTTCATCTATTGGCATATTAGGTATTTCAATAGATGATGATCCTGTAGCAATAATAAAATTTTTAGCTGATAATTTTTTTTCTTCTTTAGAAGATTTCACAATAATTGTTTTATTATCAAGAAAAGATGCCGTACCTGCAATATGTTCTACTTTATTTTTTTTAAAGAGAAAGCCAATTCCTCCAGTAAGTTGTTTTACTATTTTTTCTTTTCGTTGCATTAGTTTTGATAAATCAAACTCAGTTTTTCCTATCTTAATTCCATGTTCTTCAGCATGTTGTGAAATTTCAATAAATTTTTCTGAAGAATTTAATAGTGCCTTTGATGGAATGCATCCAATATTTAAACAAGTGCCACCTAAAGTTGCTTCTTTTTCTATACATGCAACCTTCATTCCAAGTTGTGCCGCTCTAATGGCCGCAACATATCCTCCTGGTCCAGCACCTATAATTATTACATCAAAATCTGTCATTTTAAAAACCTAATATAATTTTAGAAGGATCTTCCAATAAAGTTTTAATATTAACCAAAAAACCAACACTTTCTTTGCCATCAATTATTCGGTGATCATAACTAAATGCCAAATACATCATAGGTCGAATAACAATTTCATCACTTACAACTACTGGTCTCTTTTGGATATTATGCATACCTAAAATTCCTGATTGTGGTCTGTTGATAATAGGTGTGCTTAACATAGAACCATAGACTCCACCATTTGATATTGTGAAGGTGCCTCCACTTAAGTCTTCCATTGTTAAGCTTCCCTCTTTAGCTTTGTTACTCAATTCAAAAATCTTTTTTTCTATATCCCCAAAAGTCATTTCATCAGCATCTTTTAAAACAGGAACGACTAATCCTTTTTCTGTGCCAACTGCGATACCGATATCAAAATGATTTTTGTAGACAATATTTTTTTCTCTTATTTCTGCATTAACGGCTGGAAATTCTTGCAGACTCATTACTACAGCTTTAACAAAAAAGGACATGAGTCCTAATTTGACTCCATAGCGTTCTTTAAAATCTTCAGTTTTTTTCTCTCGAATTTCCATAATACCTGACATATCAACTTCATTAAAAGTAGTTAAGATTGCTGCTGTGTTTTGAGAATCTTTTAATCGCGATGCTATTGTCTGTCTAATTTTAGACATTGGTACAATTTCTTCTCTTTGATCTGATTTATTTTTTTTTAATGAACTTGTTATTTCTAAATGCTTAATAATATCTTCTTTAGTTATACGTCCATCATCACGTTTGGTTATAATGGATTCTACTTTAATATTTTTTTCTTGAATCATTTTTTTCACTGAAGGAGATAATTTGCTTATATCTTGATTAGCTTTGTTTTGTTCTTTAGTATCTTGTTTAAGGATCTCATTAGCCTTTACTATAATTTTTTCCTCTTTTTGTTTTGAATTATTATTTTGATCATTTTTTATTTTGTTTATGCTTTTTGATTCTCCAATAATTCCTAAAACACCTCCAATATTAATATCTGAGCCCTCTTTAACTCTTATTTCAGATAATGTTCCAGCTTTTGGAGCAGGAACTTCAACTGTAATTTTGTCAGTTTCAATCTCAACCAAGGGTTCGTCAATTTCAAATGACTCTCCAATGCCTTTAAGCCACTTAGATACAGTTGCTTCAGTGATAGATTCACCAAGCGATGGGACAATTAATTTAAGAGACATAGTAATTATCTATATTTATCATTTAAACTTTATTATTCAATCGGCAGTTTATATTTTACCAAAGAAACTCCTTCACTTAAACTTTCAATTTCTTCTAAATTTGCTTCAATTGCCAATCTCAGTATATTTTTTTGATTAGCTAAATGACGATCAAATACTCCTGTAGCTGGCGAAGCTGCTGCTCTTCTGCCAATAAAATATAGTTTTGATTGTTTAGCATTTATATCTTTCAAAATATTTTCTATTCTGCCTCTGATGAAACCCCATACGCCCATATTTTTTGGCTCTTCCTGACACCAAATAATTTCACAATCAGAAAAACTTTTGATTGCATCAGTAAGTGTAACATAAGGAAATGGATAGATTTGTTCAATTCTAATAATATGAATATTGTCTTTTTTCAAATTTTCAATATCATCCTGTAATTCAAAAAATATTTTTCCAGAGCACAAGATTACTCTTGTGATCTTTTTTTGTTCATTTGCTTTTAAAGATTTAAATAGTACACGATGAAAAGTTGAGCCATTAATAAAATCATCGATAGAAGAGGTATTTTTTTTATGTCTTAAAGTTGATTTTGGTGTCATTAAAACAAGGGGTTTGCGAAAATCTCTCAAAAGCTGACGACGAAGTATATGAAAATAATTTGCAGGACTTGTACAATTTGCTACTTGAATATTATCCTCTGCACACATTAATAAAAATCTTTCTATTCTTGAACTTGTATGCTCTGGACCCTGTCCTTCATGTCCATGGGGCAATAAAATTGTTAATCCTGACATACGTAACCATTTTCTTTCTCCTGTGGTAATAAATTGATCAATGACTATCTGGGCTCCATTAGCAAAATCACCAAATTGAGCTTCCCATAAAACTAAAGTTTTAGGATCAGTTTGAGAGTAACCATATTCAAAACCAAGAACACCAAATTCAGATAAAAAACTATCAACTATTTCAAAAAGACCTTGCTCCTTTATAAAATGTCGGAGTGGGACAAATCTATTTTCATTTTCTTGATCATATAGAACTGCATGTCTTTGACTAAAAGTTCCTCTACCTACATCTTGACCTGATAATCTAACTCCGTTTCCTTCTTTAAGAAGAGATGCAAAGGCTAAAGCTTCAGCAGTAGCCCAATCAATATTTTTTCCCTCTTGAGTAGATTGTTTTCGATTATCGAAAATCTTCTGAATTTTTTTATGGATATTAAAACTATTTGGTATTTTATGTATTTGATTTCCAATCTCTAAAAAATTCTTTTTTGATATAGAAGTTATACCTTTTCTAGCGTCAAAAGAAGCGGTTTTATATCCTTTCCATGTTCCATCTAACCAATCTGCTTTATTTGGTTTGTAAGATTTTGCTAATTCAAATTCTTTATCTAGAAACTTTATAAATTCTTTTTTTATTTTAATTGATTCATCTTTTTTAAGTATCTTCTCATTTATTAATCTCTTTTCATAAATTTCTAGAGTTGTAGCTTGTTTTTTAATTGCTTGGTACATTAGTGGTTGAGTAAAAGAGGGTTCATCAGCTTCATTATGGCCTGAGCGACGATAACAAAACATGTCAACAACAACATCTTCTTTAAATAAATTTCTATACTCAGCGGCTAATCTGCAAACATGAACAACTGCTTCTGGATCATCTCCATTAACATGGAAAATAGGAGCTTGAACCATTTTTGCTATTTCTGTGCAATAAGGTGCTGAACGCCCATAATGAGGTGTAGTAGTAAATCCTATTTGATTGTTAATAACAAAATGAATTGTTCCTCCTGTTCTAAAACCTCTTAGTTGTGACATTGCAAAAGTTTCAGCAACAATACCCTGCCCTGCCATTGCCGCATCGCCATGAATTAATAAACCAAACACTTTATCATTGGTTTTGTCTTTAAGCAGAGTTTGCTTTGCTCTTACTTTGCCTACAACAACTGGATTAACAGCTTCTAGGTGTGATGGGTTAGGAGTTAAAGATAAATGAATTTTTTTACCATCAAACTCCCTATCACTTGATACTCCCAAATGATATTTTACATCTCCCGAACCTAATACTTCATTAGGATCATTTAAGTTACCTTGGAATTTTGACAAAATTCCTTGATATGGCATTCCTAAAACTGTGGCGAGTAGTGTTAATCTTCCTCTATGAGCTGTTCCAATAAAAATATTTTCTATATTAGATAAACAAGACTGTTTAACAATTTGCTCTATTCCAGGTATCATTGACTCACCACCTTCAATCCCATATCTTTTTGTGCCTAAAAATTTTTTGTCTAAATATTGTTCAAATAGCTCTGATTCTACTAATCTTTTAAAAATGCCTTTTTTGCCATCAGTAGAAAAATGTGTTTTGTTATGTACTTCTTCAATACGTTCTTGAACCCATTGTTTTTGTTCAATTGATTGAATATGTAAAAACTCAACACCGATAGAGGCTGAGTAAGTTTCATTTATAATCTGAATAATTTTTTTTAAACTAGCTTTCTCTAAACCTAAACTTCCATCAATAAAAATTTCTTTATTTAAATCTTTTTCTTTAAATCCATAAGATTTATAATCAAGCTCAGGATGATATACTTTTTTATGAAGATTTAAGGGATCAAGATTTGCTATTAAATGTCCATTAATTCTAAAAGCTCTAATTAAACGTAAAGCTCTAATAGAATCCATTATAGAATCTTTAAAATTTTTTTCTTTTATATTTCCTGTTGATCTGATTACTTTATTAAAAGAGACATTATCAATAACATTTGAAGATCTTTGTTTCCATTTAGGGCCCCCAAAATCAGCTATTATTGATAAATCTTCTTCGCTAAAATTTTTAAAAAAATTTCTCCAGCTATTATCAATAGAATCTGGATCTTCTTTGAATTTGAAAAAAAGTTCTGCGACATAAGGAGCATTAGCACTATTGAGAAAGTTGTCGTTCATTTAATAAAATTATATTCTCCTTTATCTTTTATGCTCTAATAATATTATTATATTTTAAGTATAGTTTTTTCGTATAGCATTTAACATTGTTTCACCTAATTTTGCTGGTGAAGGCGCTATATGAACACTGGCCTTTAGTAATGCTTGTATTTTTGATTCTGCTGTGCCTTTGTTCCCAGAAATAATTGCTCCAGCGTGACCCATGCGCTTTCCTTTTGGAGCAGAGACTCCTGCAATAAAAGCAGCCATAGGTTTTTTTATAGGAGATTTTAGAATAAATTCTGCTGCATCTTCTTCAGCGGTACCTCCTATTTCACCAATCATTAATATTCCTTCTGTATCCTTATCTTTTAAAAAAAGATCAATACAATCAATAAAACTCATGCCATGAATTGGATCTCCTCCAATTCCCACACAAGTTGTTTGGCCAAGTCCAATTTCTGATGTTTGCCAAACAGCTTCATAAGTAAGTGTACCTGAACGACTAACGATACCAATTTTACCTTTTTTATGAATAAAGCCAGGCATAATACCAATTTTACACTCATCTGGAGTCACTAGACCAGGACAGTTAGGTCCAATAAAAAATATATTTTGCTTAATTATTCTTTTTTTTATTTCTATCATATCAAGAATTGGAATTCCTTCAGTAATGCATGTTATTATCTTAATATCAGAATCCAAAGCTTCATGAATAGCCTCTGTAGCAAATTTTGCCGGTACATAAATTACTGTTGCATCCGGTTTTGTTTTTTCAACTGCTTCTTTGACTGAATTAAATACAGGTAAGTTTAAATGAATAGAGCCACCTTTTCCTGGAGTCACTCCACCTACCATTTTTGTACCATAATCTATTGCTTGTTTTGAATGAAATGTACCTTGTGATCCAGTAAATCCCTGACAAATGACTTTAGTTTTTTTATTAATAATAATTGACATTTATTTTGCTAATTCTACTACTTTCTTTGCGGCTTCAGTAAAATCTTCAATTGAAATCATTCCTAATTTAGAATTATTAATACACTCTCTTCCCTCTTTAGAATTAGTTCCTTGAAAACGAACAACAATAGGTAACTTAAATTTTAGTTCTTTAACTGCTTCTATAATTCCACTAGCAATCATGTCACAATGAATTATTCCTCCAAAAATATTAATAAAAACAGATTTTACTTTAGGGTCAGACTGAATAATCTTGAATCCTTTAATTGCTCTTTCTTTATTTGCTGTTCCTCCTAAATCTAAAAAATTCGCTGGTTCTTTTCCAAAAAGTTTAATAAGATCCATAGTAGCCATTGCCAATCCTGCGCCATTAACCATACATCCAATTGAGCCATTTAATTTGACATAATTCATTGAATTTTTTTTTGCTTCTAATTCTAAAGGATCCTCTTGAGTATCATCTTGTAATTTTGCTAAATCATCATGTCTAAATAAGGCATTATCATCAAGGCTAATTTTAGCATCTAATAAAATAAAATTGCCTTCTTTAGTCAAAACTATTGGATTAATCTCAATACTAGCTGCATCAATAGTTACAAATAAATTAATTAGTTTTATTACTATTTTATTCAGCTGATCAAATTGATCAGAATCAATATTCAGAGTTTTAATTAATTCTTTATTTAAATTGATATTTTTTAAATCCGAAAAATAAAGATAATTTATTTTATCAGGGTATAATTCAGCAACCTTTTCAATATCTATTCCACCTTCTGCAGATATCATCATCATTAATTTAGAAGTTTTTCTATCAATCAACAATCCAAGATAAAATTCACGATGAATATTGCATCCTTCTTCTATATAAATCCTTGATACTTTTGTTCCATTTTTTCCTGTTTGTTTAGTTATTAAATAATTGTTTAACATTGAGTAAGCATTTTTTTTTACATCAAGTTTTTCAGTTATGATCTGAACACCTCCCTGATTATTGAAATTATTTTTAAATTTTCCAGCACCTCTTCCACCTGCATGAATTTGAGCTTTGACTACCCAAGGAGGACCTTTTATAATTTCTAAATCTTTTTCAAGATTGCTTAGATTTTCAACATAAGATATTCCTTTCAGAACAGGAAGTTTATGTTTTCTTAAGAGTTCCTTTGCTTGGTACTCGTGTAAATTCATTTTTTTTTATTAACTAATTTGGTGGCAAGCTTGGTTAATTTTTTAACAGCATTAACTGATTTTTTAAATTGTTTTTTTTCTGGTGTATTCAATTTAAATTCCATGATTTGTTCGACACCTTTACTGCCAATTATAGTAGGGACTCCTACGTAAAATCCTTTTACTCCATATTCTCCATTTAAATAAGCCGCACAAGGCAAAACTCTTTTTTGATCCTTCAGGAAAGATTCTGCCATTGAAATTGCAGAAGATGCAGGAGCATAAAAAGCTGAAGATGTTTTCATAAGTTTTCCAATCTCACCACCTCCATCTCTAGTTCTTTTAATAATTTCATCAATTTTTTTGCTTGTTGTAAATTTCAATTTAATTAATTCAGGAATAGGTACGCCAGAAATATTTGAATATCTTATTAAAGGAACCATTGTATCTCCATGACCCCCAAGAACAATTGCTTGGACATCTTCAATAGAAACATTAAATTCTTTAGATAAAAAATATTCTAATCTTGCAGTATCTAAAACACCCGCCATACCAACACACATTTTATTTTTTAAACCAGAAAATTTTTGAAGAACACTTACCATGGCATCAAGTGGATTTGTAATACAAATAACAAATGATTTTGGACAATAAGACTTAATTGCTTTCCCAACTTGTTTTATAATAAATGCATTCTTTTCAACTAAATCATCTCTTGACATTCCTGGTTTTCTTGGAAAACCTGCTGTAACAATTACTACATCAGAGTTTTTTATATCTTTATAGTTATTTGATCCAGTTATATTGGAATTAAAAGATTCAATTGCAGATGACTGAGCAATATCAAGTGCTTTTCCTTGAGGTACTCCTTCAGCTACGTCAATTAAAACTACATCACCTAATTCTTTTAAACAAATAAGATGTGCGAGGGTTCCTCCAATATTTCCAGCTCCAATTAGAGCAATTTTTTTTCTCATTATGGTTTTATATAAGAATTATTTTTCAGTAACAATAGCCTTCTTGATTTCTGCTATAGCTTTGGCAGGATTTAAACCTTTAGGACAAGAACGTGCACAATTCATTATAGAGTGACATCTGTAAAGTTTCATTGAATTATTTAGTTCTTTTAATCTTTCCTTTTTTTTATTGTCGCGACTATCATTAATCCATCTTGATGCTTGTAATAAGACTGCTGGACCTAAATATTCATCGCTATTCCACCAATAACTTGGGCATGAAGTTGTGCAACAAAAACATAGAATACATTCCCAAGTTCCATCTAATTTAGCTCTTTCTTCAGGTGTTTGTTTGTTTTCACGTTTATCCTTTTTTATTACATCTATTTTATTTGAATTGTTAGAGGATAACCAAGGCTTTATGGACTCTAATTGTTGATATGCTTTTTTTAAATCTGGAACTAGATCTTTTATAACCCGCATATGTGGTAAAGGGTAGATTGTGATATCTTTTTTTATTTCAGCCATAGGTTTTAAACATGCTAATGTGTTTATACCGTCTATATTCATGGAACAAGAGCCACAAACTCCCTCTCTACATGATCTTCTAAAGGTGAGGGTTGTATCTATTTCATTTTTAATTTTTATCAGAGCATCTAAAACCATGGGTCCACATTTATTTAAATCTATTTCATATCTGTCAAGCCTTGGGTTTTTATCTTCTTCTGGATCCCAACGATATATAATTAATTTTCTTGTGTTTTCAGAATTGTTTTTTAATGAATGATCAATACCTTTAACAACTTTTGAATTTTTAGGTAAAGTAAATTCAACCATAATGAAACTAGTATACTCTTTTGCTTGGTGCAATAGATTGCACATGGTTAGTTAAGGTATTCATATGAACTGGTCTTCTTCCTAATTTAATTTCACCTTTATTGTTAAGCCACACAAGGCTATGCATTAGCCAATTTATATCATCTCTTTCTGTAAAATCTTCTCTTGCATGAGCCCCTCTACTTTCTTTCCTATTTAGAGCAGAATGAAGAGTGACTTTTGCTTGTGACATTAAATTATGCAATTCCAAAGTTTCAACTAAGTCTGTATTGAAAATCAATGATTTATCTTTAACAAAAATATTATTTAAAGAATTTTCTATTGTATTAAAATCTTCAATTCCACTTTGAATTAGATCATTTGTTCTAAAAACTGCACATTTTTTTTGCATAATATTTTGCATGCTTGTTCGCACTTCACCAGTTTTAATATCTCCAAATGTATGTCTAATGTTATCAAAACGATCAATAATTTCTTCTGTCATTCGGTTTTCAATTTTAATTCTAGGAGCATTAGGTTTGACTTTTTTTGTTGCTGTAATACTAGCGGCTTTACCAAAAACAAGTAAATCAATAAGAGAATTAGTGCCTAATCTATTTGCTCCATGAACAGAAACACAAGCAGCCTCACCAACTGCCATCAATCCCTCACAAACATTTTCTGGATTATCTTTTAAAGGATTTAAAACTTCTGTTCTATAATTGGTTGGTATGCCTCCCATATTATAATGTACTGTTGGAATAACAGGAATGGGTTCTTTTGTTAAATTAACATTTGCAAAAATCTTTGCAGTTTCTGAAATGCCAGGTAATCTTTTTTTTATAGTTTGTTCATCAAGATGTTCTAAATGAAGAAGAACATGATCTTTGTTTTCGCCACAACCTCTGTTTTCTTTTATTTCTATAGTCATAGCTCTACTCACTACATCCCGAGATGCTAAATCTTTAGCATTTGGTGCATAACGATCCATAAATCTTTCTCCATCTGAGTTAGTTAAATAACCACCTTCTCCTCTAGCCCCCTCTGTAATTAATACCCCGGCGCCATAGACTCCAGTTGGATGAAATTGTATAAATTCCATGTCAGATAATGGTAAGTTTTTTCGCAATACCATTGCACTACCATCTCCAGTACAAATATGGGCACTTGTAGAAGAAAAATATGCCCTCCCATAACCACCAGTAGCAAGAATAGTTTGGTGAGATAAAAATCTATGAATAGTTCCATCTTCAAGAGACCACGCTATCACTCCTTTACAATTATTTGCATCATCCATGATCAGATCTAAGACAAAATATTCAATATAAAATTCAACATTATGCTTAAGAGATTGCTGATAAAGAGTATGTAACATTGCGTGCCCTGTTCTGTCAGCTGCTGCACATGCACGCATGGCTGGAGCTCCTTCTCCATTTTTTGTTAAGTGACCTCCAAATGGTCGCTGATAAATTTTTCCCTCTTCTGTTCTGCTAAAAGGCATTCCATATTCTTCTAATTCATAAACTGCTTCAGATGCCCTAGAACATAAATACTCAATTGCATCCTGATCACCAAGCCAATCAGAACCCTTAATAGTGTCAAACATATGCCATTGCCAATTATCTTCTCCCATATTGCCTAAAGCGGCTCCAATTCCACCTTGTGCAGCAACAGTATGACTTCTTGTTGGAAAAACTTTTGATATGCATGCAGTTTTTAAACCTGACTCAGCACAGCCTAGAGTAGCCCTAAGGCCAGATCCTCCTGCCCCAACAATAACTACATCATAATGATGATCAATAATTTGATAAGATTTATTCATTATTAAAAAAAGTTTAATTTTAGAATTGATAGAACAATTAAAAAAATTAAAAAAAAAGTTAATACATTAATAGAAATTTTTAATATTTTTTTTAAAAATTCTGAAGAAACATAATCTTGAATTATAGTTTCACATCCAATTTTTGAATGAACTAACATAGATAATGTCATAGTGAGAAATAAAAAACAATTAACAAAAGATTTAAAAAAAAATTGTATTTCAGAATAATTCAATTTTTGAAAAGCAATACATTGATATATAAACCAAAAAGTTAAAGGTATTAATAAAAATGCAGTTACTCTTTGCAAAATCCATGAAGATGTGTAAGTCATAATGAAAAACTCCAAACAAATAATGTTGAAACTAAAGTCAAAAAAATAACTATATAACTAGAAAAATAAACAGTTCTTAAATTCATACCTACTCCAAATGTCCAAAATAAATATCTTATGCCATTAAAAAGATGATAAAAAATACTTACTGTCCATAAAAATAAAAAAACTTTAAATATAAAAAAATTATTTAGTGTTTGTAAAAAATTATAAAAGCTTTGACTAAAAGCTATAATTGAAATCCAAAGAACAATTAAAATAGTGCCAATGCTTAGAGCTATGCCAGTAAATCTATGAAAAATAGAAAAGACTGAGGTTAAAATTTTTTTGTGGATACTTAGATGTGGGGATAAAGGTCTATTATCAATCATTTTATTTTAAAAAAAAATATAATACACTTTTTTAAGTATCTTTTTTTTACAGAAATTCAAAAAAAAATGGACTTTTGCCTAAATGAATAAGAAAATAAGAGGTGTGGACAAATCTGTGGATATAATAATATTTTATTGTAAATAAAGGTGAATAAAGTCATTTAATGGTCTTTTTTTTTCCTTAATCCTTGAAAAACAAACACTTTCAGATTACTTGATATTTAGCCGGATAAAGGACTCATTCTTATGTTCGGAGGAACGCTAGGAAATTTGCACTTATTCCCGCCGGATAGGTATGCATTAGGGTTTTTATCATAGCTAGAGAAGTGTCTGCCAAGGTGCAAACTAGCTGAGATATATCCGGCTAATTATTTTAAATTTTTTTCAAAAAATTTTTTCATCCTTAATCCATAATTTTCAGGAAATTTAAACATTGCATCAACATGGTATGCATTATCAACTAACCAAAAATCTGCTTTAATATTATTTTTTTTTGAATAACTTTGAATATACTCAAAATGATGTGGCAGAACACGTAAATCTTTTTCACCATGAGTAAAAAAATAGTTTTGTGATTTTGATAATGCAAAAGCTGGAGATAACTTAGTTGGATCTATACCAGTTAAGAGTCTACCAGCTATGCTTACAGCTGGTCCAAAATCATGAGGTAAATTATAACGTGCAATTTCATCTTTTAAAATAAGTTTAAATTCAGCTAACGTACTATCTAACCAAATAGCTTTAATTTCTGATTCTTTTTGTGCTGCAAAAATAGCTGAAGTGCCTCCCAGTGATATTCCAACTAAACCAATTTCATTTTTTTCAAAACCAATTTTTTGTAAAAAATCATATGCTCCTAGCACATCTTTATATTCATTTAATCCTAAGTTCTCATATTCACTTACCTTTGAACTTTGTCCATAATTGCGAAGATCAATTGTTAAAGCATTTATTTTATTTTTAATTAATAAACTGGCAATCAAATTGGACTCAGGTTTACATTTTCCATTTGGAAATAGTCCATGTATCACAATTACAATAGGTTTATCGGGAAAATAATTAAAGAGCCAACCACTAATTTTAATTTCTTTGTCACGAGAAGGGAAAAAAACATTTTGCCATTCATCTAAATAATAATCCTTAGATGAAAAGTTTTTTCTCAAGTCTCTTCTTGATAAGTTTGTATATTCATGATGATCGACGAAAGTTGACCAAGAATTTGGTAATGATCCATCATGTAGGCCACAACCTGTATTAATTCTTAAAATACTGTTTGCAATGTAAAATCCAATAGCAAAATAAATAAAAATTAAAATAAAAAATAAAAAAATAAAAAAAAAGCTAATTTTTTTCATTATATTTTTCATTTCCGATTATTGTCATTTCGTATAACCTGCTTGATGTCCTTTCAAATTCTTTTTTTAAAGTATTAATACTACATAATTGATTAATAGGTTTTTCAGCTAGTATTATAACGGATCTCTTATGATCATATAGCATATCTATCAAACTTATAAATCTTCTGCATTCATCTGAGTTAGAGCTTGAAAAATGTGGAACATTTTCAACAAAAATTATACTAAATGCATTTGCAATGTTTTTATAGTCTTCATGTCCTAGATTTTCAGAACATAATTTTTTAAAAGTAAAGTATGCTATATTTGCTGTACATTTTTCAATTCTAATAATTCTACTTTTTATATTTATTTTTCTTATGTGAATTTCATCTTTATTAACAAAACGTTCAAAAAGTTTAGTAAACTCTCTTGATGTATCTTCATTTACTGGAGTAAAAAAAGTTTTTGACTGATTTAAAGAATCACGACGATAGTCAATTATTTTATTCATGTACAATATTTCAAAATTTTCTTTTATAAATTCTATAAATGGTAAAAAATCTTTACGCTGCAGACCATTTTTATATAAATCTTCTGGTTTAAAATTTGAAGAAATCAAAACAAATATTTTATATTTTTTTAAATAAAAAAAAATTTTTTTTATTAATAAGGCATCAACAATATTAAAAATATGTAATTCATCAATAAATATTAATTTATATTTTTTTGATAATTCTTTTATATAAAATTCAAGTGCATGTTCTTTATTTTTTGCATTATTAATATAGGCATGAAGATTGATCATAAAATGATTAAAGTGATATTTTTTTCTATTTAAAATATTGGAAACAAATAAATTTAAAATAAATGTCTTGCCAATACCTGTGGAACCCCAGACGTAGATTCCCCAAATTTTTTTATTTTTTGAAAAAAAAGTTTTTTTAAAATGTTGATTTAAAGTAGAACTAATTGATTCGAGTGCTTCAATTTGTTTGGAATTATAAATAACAAACTTATTTGCTACAAGATCATCATAAAGTTCTTTAATATTTTTCTTCACTAGATTTTCCTAAAAAAGACTCAAGCTTTCTGAGTGTTTCTTTTTCTTCAATAGTAAGATTTCCATTTTTTTCTTTTAATTTTAAGCGTTTATATTCTGATAATAAAAAATTATAACTTTCATTAATTTTAATATTCATTTGTATTTCTATATAAAATTGCTAAAAAAGTTGAAATAAATATTAATGTAAAACTAATCATACAAAAAGTTAAAATTCCAAAACCTAAATCTATAAGGTATCCAAATATTAAAGGTGATAAAGCACTTGCAAAAACGGAACAGGCATGAAGCAATGCCTTTACAGTTCCCAAACTAGTTAATCCGTATAATTCTGCCCATAATGAGCCAATAAAGGGAATTGTAATTCCCCAATTTATTCCCAATAAAGAGAGATAAAGAAACATATAAAAATAACTATCAAATAAAAGAAGGATAAATAAACTAATTAATAATGGAAATAAGGTTAAAACATTCATTTTTTTAGTATCAAATTTATCAATTATTGGACCTCCAATTATTAAACCAATAATAGAAAAAATTCCTAAAAATATATATCCATTTGCAAGCATGTCTAATGTCCATCCTTTCTGATTTATTATAAATATTTGATGAAACATCAAGCCAGTGCTAATGAAAGTTGCGGTCACAGATAGTGGAAGATAAATATAAAATTTTTTGTCGAAAATTACATCTCTTGTTTTAAGTTTATTTTGTTCTGAATTTTGATTAGATTTATTAAAATTAGAATGTCTTAAATTTTGATCGTGTAAAACTATAAAAATTAAAGGTAAGAAAAAAATTAATACTGATAAACTTGCAACTAACCACACATGCTGCCACCCTATGAGATTAATTAATGTTACTGTAATTATTGGCAAAAACATAACACCAACTTGGCCACCAATAGTCCCAACTGATATTGCTTTTCCTCTATTTGCACCAAAATAACGAGCCATAGTAGTTTCTCCAGCATGGGCCATCGCTCCTTGACCAAAAAATCTTAAACAAAAAACAACAAAAAAAAAGAAAGAAAATAGAATTATAAGAAACATATATTCCCAAGCAGGCTAATGCTAATCCAAGGCAAATTATAAAAGAATAAAGACGTAAATCTAAATAATCAATAAGTTTTGCAAATACTACTAATATAATTGAACTTGTCAAAGTTCCTAAAGAATATATTAATCCAAATTCACCATCAGAAAGTAAATAAAAATTTCTAATCTCTGAATTAAAAATTGATATAAAAAATGTTTGTCCATAACTTGCAAAAAAAATAATGGCAAAACCATAAAAAAGTAATTTTGGATCAAAAGAAAAAAATTCTTTCATAACATTTAAATATTAATCACAATTAATTTAACTTTAATATTTTGTGAAAATTTTTTAATTTTAAAATTATTACATAAGTTTTGAAAGGTCTGTTTTTTTGGTAAATTCACTGTTTTAAAAATAAGATTATCTCTTCCAAACATAGTTTTTTGGCCATTTATTTCGTAATTAATTTTATTTAATGAATATTGTCTTCTAAATACCATTATTTTTCTTTCATCGTTGCTTTAACTTTATCTAATAAAGTAAGCATTTTTTTTAAATCTATTCTACCCGTATTGACATTTCGAGGACTTGGGTGATAGCTTCCAATAAGAGTTTTATTATCAGGTAATTTATATTTACTACCATGAGAAAAAATGAAATTTTTAGCTTTAATAGAATACTCTTGTTTGTAAAAATTTAAGCAAGAGTCAAATGCAATTTTTCCTAGAGCAACTATTGTATTGATGTTTGATAAAAATTCAATTTCTCTTCTAAAATAATTAAAACAAGTTTTTAATTCCTCAGCTGTTGGTTTATCTTCAGGTGGAACACATTTTAAAGCTGTGGTTAAATATAAATTATTAAGCTTTAAGCCATCTTCTCTATCAATTGAATGGGGTTGATTTGAGAAACCTGCCTCATATAAACAAGTAAATAAAAAATCTGCAGATTTATCACCAGTAAAAACTCTTCCAGTTCTATTTCCTCCATGTGCAGCAGGAGCAAGTCCAATCATTAATAACTTTGCATTAGGATCTCCATATCCTATTATTGGTTTTCCCCAATAATTTTCTTCAAAGTATTGTCGTCTTTTTTCTTTGGCTATTTTTTCTCTAAAACTAACTAGTCGTTTACATTTTCTACATTTAATTATTGATTTATTAAGTTGAATTAATGTCATTGAGATTTAAATCTTATATATTATAGTAAAGTTATGAATGAAAGAGCAAATAAAATATTAAAATTCTGGTTTGTGGAATCAAATCATGAAGATTGGTTTAGAAAAAATGATAATTTTGACAAAAAAATAAGAGATTTCTTTTGGGAAGATTATATAAAAGCTATTAATAATGAATATGATGAATGGCAAGATAGTTCTGAAAGCTGTGTTGCTTTAATTATTATTCTAGATCAATTTTCTAGAAATTTGTTTAGAGATAATCCAAAGGCTTTTGCTCAAGATTATAAATCTAGACTTATAGTAAATGAAGCTGTTGATAGAGGCTATTTAGAAGAATTAGATTTAGAGAAAGTTCATTTCTTGTTACTCCCTTTGATGCATAGTGAAGATATAAGTGATCATATTTTTGGTCATAAACTTGTAGAAGCTTACTTAAAAAATCATACAGACTATGATTTAATAAAAAAAGCTTGGAATGATCACACCTTGCCAATTAAAAAATTTGGAAGATATCCTCACAGAAATAAAGTTCTTAATAGAAATTTAACTGAAAAAGAAAAAGAATTTTTACAAGAACCCAACAGTTCTTGGTAAATAATTTAATCTATTGTATTCAAAAAATATTAATTATAATTATCATTATGGTCTCGTGGTGAAATGGATATCACGTTGGTCTTCGGAACCAAAGTTTGGGGTTCGAGTCCCTACGAGACTGCCATATGTTAAGACTTATAAAAAAATAAAATTTATTAACTTACATATAAGAAATTATAGATACTCAGAATATTTTTCTACAATTAATTCAGCTATCTGAACAGCATTTAAAGCTGCTCCTTTACGTAGATTATCTGAAACAACCCATAGGTTTAATCCATTATCAATAGAGTCATCATTTCTGATTCTACTTACATAAACTTTATCTTCACCTGCAATTTCAACAGGTGTTACATATCCTTCATCTTTTCTATAATCAATTACTGATATGCCTTCAGATTTTGATAAGATTTCACGAGCTTCTTTTTCATCTAAAGGAGAATCAAACTCAATATTTATTGACTCTGAATGGCCAATGAATACTGCAGTTCTAACACATGTAGCTGAAATCTTAATACCTTCATCTAAAATTTTTTTTGTTTCATCAATCATTTTTTGTTCTTCTTCTGTATTGCCATTTTTTAAAAAAGCGCCAATATGTGGAATTGCATTAAATGCTATTTGTTTTGTAAATTTTTCTTTTTTCAATTCTTGATTTGCATAGACATTTTGAGTTTGATTAAACAATTCATCCATAGCTGTTTTGCCTGCACCAGATACAGCTTGATAAGTTGATACTATAACTCTGTTAATTATTGATTTTTCATGAAGTGGCTTTAAAGCAACTAACATTTGTATTGTTGAGCAATTTGGATTTGAAATTATATTTGTTCTTTTTTCATCAAGAAAAAATTCCTCAAGTACACTAGCATTTACCTCTGGCACTATTAGAGGAATGTTTTTTTGCATTCTAAAATGCGAGGTATTATCAATAACAACACAACCTGCTTTTGCAGCTTTTGGAGCATATTCTGCTGAAATTTTTCCACCTGGAGAAAATAAACCAATTTGAGCTTTAGAAAAATCAAATTCAGAAAGTTCTTCAACTATAATTTCTTTTTGATTAAATTCTAGTTTTTTCCCTTTAGATTTTGATGAGGCAAGTAAATATAAATTATCAATTGGAAAATCTCTTTCTTCTAATATCTGAATTATTTCACTTCCAACTGCTCCTGTGGCACCGGCTACTGCTATATTATATTTTTTAATCATTTATTGTCCTGATAAAATTTTAAGTTCTTCAATAACTGCATCTCCCATTTCTTTTGTAGAAATAATTTTTTCTGCTCCGTCTTTGATATCTGCAGTTCTAAGACCTTTTAATAAAACATTTTGAACAGCGTTTTCAACTAATTGACTATCTTCTTGCATATCAAAACTGTATTTAAGCATCATTGCAAAACTCATTATCATTGCTAGAGGGTTGGCTTTTGATTGACCAGCAATATCTGGTGCGCTTCCATGAACTGGCTCATACATGGCAGCTCTAGTTCCATTTTCCTTTAGTGGTCCAAGAGATGCTGAAGGAAGCATACCAAGTGAGCCTGTCAGCATAGCAGCAGTGTCACTTAATAAATCACCAAAAAGATTATCAGTGAGAATAACATCAAATTGTTTTGGATATCGAACAAGTTGCATTGCGCAATTATCTGCCAACATGTGTTCTAAATTTACTGAAGTATATTCTTTTTTATGTAATTCAGTAACTGTTTTTCTCCAAAGTAAACCAGTTTCCATAACATTAGATTTTTCAGCAGAAGTAACTTTATTTTTTCTTAATTTTGCTAAATCAAAAGCAACTTTTGCAACTCTATCTATCTCTGAAGTCGTGTAAAGTTGAGTATCAATTGCTTTACTTTCTGTATCACTAACTTTTGATATACCTCTTGGTTGACCAAAGTAAACTCCACTTGTTAATTCTCTTATTATTAAAATATCTAATCCTTTCACCAAATCTAATTTTAAAGAAGAGGCTTCAGCAAGAGCATCTAAAACAACTGCTGGTCTTAAATTTGCGAATAAATCTAGATCTTTCCTTAATCTTAAAAGAGCAGCTTCTGGTCTTTTTTCTCTTTTAACATTATCCCATTTAGATCCTCCAACTGCTCCAAATAATACAGCGTCAGAGTCCATTGCAAATTGCATAGTTTCATCACTGATTGAGTCGCCTTCTTTATCATATGCAGCTCCACCAACTAACCTCTCAGAAATTTCAAAAGACATGGATTTGGTTTTCTCCATCCAGTCAATAATTTTTAAAACTTCAGCTATAACTTCATTACCAATTCCATCACCTGGCAAAATAAGGATTTTTTTATTGCTCATAAAGTATTAAACAATCCAAGGTTGGGTATTGTGTATTTTTTCTTCGTGAATATCAATTTTATTATTTTTTTTAAGAGTAAGACCGATATCATCTAATCCATCAATAAGACATTTTTTTCTGAATTTATCTAATTCAAAATTAATATTTTTATCTTTTTGATAAATTATAGATTGATTTTCTAAATCTACAGTTATTTCTTTTTTATCTTCTGCTTCTTTCATAAGTAAATCTACGTTCGTTTGATCTAATTTTATTGGTAAAATTCCATTCTTAAAACAGTTATTATAAAATATATCTGCAAAACTAGGTGCTATAATAGATTTAAAACCAAAATCTAAAAGTGACCAAGGAGCATGTTCCCTACTTGATCCACATCCAAAATTAGCCCCTGCGATTAGAATTTTTGAACTTTTGTATGGATCCCAATTTAAAATAAAATCATTTTTTATATTGCCTTGTATATCATACCTTAGCTCATGAAATAAATTTTTACCTAAACCTGATCTCTTAATAGTTTTCAGAAATTGTTTTGGGATTATCATATCTGTATCTACATTAATCATAGGTAATGGAGCGGCAATACTATTCAAAGTTACAAATGGTTCCATTCTATAAATCCTCAACAGTAGAAAAAGAACCCTTGATTGCGGAAGCTGCAGCAATAGCTGGACTTACTAGATGTGTTCTTCCTTCTCTTCCCTGCCTACCTTCAAAATTTCTATTAGAAGTTGAAGCACATCTTTCTTTTGGTTTTAGTTGATCTGGATTCATAGCTAAACACATTGAACAACCAGGTTCACGCCAATCAAAACCAGCTTCAATAAAAATTTTATCT
>MDTA01036612.1_pt1 | contig 27827 bp, 27 predicted proteins | sample 811151 | NCBI WGS metagenome assembly MDTA01 (sample SAMN05326648, study PRJNA326480) | marine metagenome | isolation source: seawater | place: Indian Ocean: South | collected 2010 | reverse complement strand
CTGACGCATCACCTCGACGATGTCCCCAGACTCTCCATCCATGCCCCCACGAACTTCATGAGCCATATCACCTTGACCCGTTCACGCACACCAGCGAAATACAGGAGGAATCGGTATCGGACCACGCGAATGGCTAGATTCACGCATCTCTATGGGGATGAAACTAGGTCTGGAAAACTGCCGGATTTTATTATCCAGATTAGGTCAACCTCACCTTGACTTCCCTTCAGTTCATGTTGCCGGTAGTAACGGCAAGGGATCACTATGCGTCCAACTGTCTGCTGCTGCTTCAGCAAGTGGTCTGACAACTGGGTTATTCACTTCTCCACATCTAATGACTGTGGAGGAGCGTATCCGAATTGATGGCAGACCGATTGCACCAAAAAACTTCGATAGAGCACTTACTAAGGTAAGGGAAGCCTCAGAACTGGATCCAAAATGCAGTCCGACTTATTTCGAGACCACTTTCCTTGCAGCAATGGTGGCATTCAGTGAGGCAGGAGTGCAAAGAGGAATAATTGAGACTGGGATGGGCGGTAGGCTTGACGCGACTAGATTGGTGGATGCAGATTTATGCTTCTTAACCACCGTATCGATGGAGCACAGTGAATATCTTGGCGAAACTCTTCGTGAAATCGCATTTGAGAAAGCCTCAATCCATCGTCCAGGAGTTCCTATGATTGCATTGCAGCACAGTGACCCCGAAGTCAGAGAAGTAATCGAGGAAATTGCAGGTTCTGATCTATCTTGGTGGATTAGTCAGAGTCAAACTCCCTGGAATAACTACACAGCCATGGTTCGCGAAGCAGCAACTATTCTCGGATGGTCAACTAACTCCACACAATGTGTCTGGCCCGGACGCTCACCAGGATTCGGTAGCGATTGGATTGAGGGCATCACAACTAGAATTAGTGCTGCTCACAATGCAGAGAGCTTGGCAGCCGACCTTTCCGAGGTAGAAAGGCCATGTGTAATCCTACTAGGTATGACTGCAAAGAAAGATCTCAAAGAGACACTCGCACCGCTTGTTAGTCAATTGCAATCAAACTCACTCTTCAGTGGATTAGTACTAACTGAACCAATTTCTGGACGCAATCCAGCGGTGCAGATTAATAGTCTGGAAAAGACACTGAGAAAATTGGGAGTCGTACCAGATTCCGCATACGAGAATCCATTGGAGGCTTTCGAAATCGCTTCAGAGATGGCAGTCGAAGGTAACTATGATCTCATTGTTCTAGGCAGCGTATATTTAGTTGGGGATTTGTTCAGACATATGGTTGAAAGTAACGATTGGGATCTATGGGAATCTTTGTCTTCTCACTAAGAACCCAAGTATGATGACTTGCGGTGGTTCTCTCATAGTATGACTGAGAAGCCTGACGATAAGGTCGAAGTGAAAGTCGTCGTTGAGTCAAAGGACTCAGCATCGAAAGTGATACTGGCAGGACTGACAGTTGTTCTTCTGGGTATTCTGATTGTTCTTGCATCAGGCGGTGGAGTCGATAGCATACTTCCGAAATCTACTGTTTCAGAGGGAGAATGTGGAGATGGAATTGACAATGATAAGGGAGGCCAAGCAGATGAGGACGACCCCGATTGCTACGCAAATCCTTCAGTCTGGGAGGGTTATGATCCCAGCAGGACTGAGGCGAACCGAGATAACGACCCTCCCGGTGGGAGACCCTGAGGTGTACGCATGAGTGAGAAGTGGGACAAGAGATTTCTCGACCTAGCGACTCATATTTCCACTTGGAGCAAAGACCCGTCCACTAAGGTCGGATGTGTAGTAGTAGGTGAAGACAGAGAGATTCGATCTACTGGATTCAATGGTTTCCCACGCGGCATTGAGGATGATGAGGAGAGACTAGCAGACCGAGAGCAGAAATATCCTCTAATCTGTCATGCAGAGGAGAATGCGATTATGCATGCGGCGAGAACAGGAGTCTCACTCAAGGGAAATACAGCATATGTGACATGGCCACCATGCTCCAGATGCACCAGATCCCTAATCCAGGCTGGTGTGTCAGAGGTAGTCTATCCTGCCGATATCGATATTCCAGACAGATGGCAGGATGATTTCGCTACTGCATCAGCGATGATGGAAGAGGCCGGAGTAAAGGTCAGACAGGCTTAGGAAAATCTTTCCAGCATCTCTTCCAAGTCTGAGTACAAATCTTCGATTGAACCATCGTTGATTATAATCAGATCTGCCATTTCAGCAGTTGCGTTCAGAGCTTGACCCGACTCATCTTTGGCTACAGCTTCTTTCTCTTCATTTGCAAAGAAAGTCTGCTTATCCGAAATATCCCCAGTTCTACCACGAGATTTGGCTCTTTGCCAGCGCGCCTCCATCCCTGCCCGCACTTCGATTAGAACGAAGTCTTCACGCTCTCGCAAGGCTTCCACTTCACCCGGTGTTCGAATAGAATCGATCACAGCATTCTTTCCATCTAGTCTCTCAAGTAACATCTCGGCTAGAATCCCAGGCCCCCCGGTCCTTCGCAATTCATTTCCACCTTCGATTAGATTCTCCCTTGACTCTTCAATTCCGTTCTCTTTGAGATAAACTCGAATCGAGTCAGAGCATGATTCACTTGCGAATCCTCTAGAAACAAGCCAATCAACAACTGTGGATTTTCCCGAGGCGTAACGACCTGTCAGACCAATCAGCACAGTATTACGATGTGAACACCGTGCATAGCGATTTCGTCAAGACCAGTACCTTCGAGTCCGCGCATACTTCAACTCAGCATTATGAATAGATCTCAACAATCTAATTCTCTCGCCCTTCACATGCCCACGCATAATTCTAGTAGCAGTCTCCTCTGCTATTCCACGACCCATCAGACACATCACTGCTTCAACTCCGTGGTTTCGTACCAATGCTGCATTCTTCTCCATCTTGCCTCGAATGTTAGGATCTCTGCTGGAAACCCAATCGGCCAACATACTCTCCATTCTCTCTGGGGCGCAAGCAAGCATCCTACCGCCGCAAGAAGAACACTCTTCGATCCGCTCTTCCATCCTGCCCACTCGACCTCTCCTCTTACTCTGACAGTTGAGACAAATTAGAACCGCCCTCTCATTGACTAGACGAATCTCTAATCGCTCCCTGAGTTCCTTGTCAGACCAAGATGGAAGTAACAGGTCACGTTCACCTTTAGGACTCATTCCCAGTGGCCCGGTTGCTGTATGGGAGACTCCTATGGAGCCATTCTGAATCTCCCTCATCACATCTACGGCTGAGTCTATGTCCATTCTCTCGTGAAACAGCTTGTCGAGTGACTCTTCGATTACAGGAGTCCCTCGATACCTTTCCATCAATCCCTCTAGATTGACCTTCCTTGGATCTACGCCCTTTGCCAGCACCCCCATTCTACGGGCAACTTGCACCACTCTCCACCTGACAGCAAGACCATTGGGAATGGTCATCCTTAGAATCGAGGGAATAGCATCTGGAGGGGTCTCTTGTAACAACTCGACTACATTTCCTGCAGTCATTCCAGGAACTTGGAATGATATTCTGTACGGGTCAACTAGGGCCCTGCCCATCTTTCCTTGTAGCATCGAGCCCATAGCCTGAATGAAGTGAGCCAAAGCCTCGTTTATTTTGGAGCCGCGACAGGTGTTCAGTACGATTGTTCCATCCCTATCCTCTACAGTCATTGTCTTATCATCAGGAAGTGCCCCTGTCGCGTCAAGGTGTTCTGCAACGCTTGTGACAATAGTCTCGGCAGCAATCTCAGATAGAGGATAGTCTGAGAACGGTACACATCTACTGTCTTCGGGCAATGCTCCAATTTCTATTGCAGCGCTTCTACGCATCCTCCCGACCTCTTCGGCAACTTCTCTAGGAACAGGAGGCAACTCTCCAGCCCAAATTGGGGCCTCACCACTTTCCTTCACCGGGGCAACAAGCAATTCCTCCTGCTCGGGGTCTGCATCGATAATCTCCCAAGTTCTTCCTGCCATGACGAATCTACGCGTTCGACCTAAAGACTCACCACTATCTTCTCCCAAAGAAAGTACGAATGCTTCGTCTACTGACCCCAAGACTCTGCGAGTTACTGCGTCTCTGACTCTGTATGACATTTCATCAGGAATCATCGAGTAATGGTCACCACGGGTCTTTCCAAGTCTACCAGCTGGAGAAAACCACCCGCCCTTGAGCGATTCTGGTAGGACCTGTAAAAATTCTCGTCGCCATTTTTCCTTATCCGAATCAGAAATTTCATCGTCCCAAGAGGGGCGCTCTGCAGGGACATCTCCTTTGCTGCGCGAAGCGAGTTCCGCCCACAACTTAGTTGACCAAGTCGTAACATCAGAATCTGCAGGATTCTCAATTAGTCTAAGTAACCAACGATCATCGAGCACTCTGAGGACTGCTAGAGTTGAATCATGAGACCATTCTCTTAGAATCGAACATTTCTGCAGAATTCCTGTGGCTATTGCAAGGGGCACCACTCCTCTTTCTATTGACATTTGGAGAAATTGGTTTGCCACTACGATTCCAGGATTAATTCTCCACTCGACCCCCTCAATCTCTCCTTCCATCGCTCTTCGGGCGATGACCCCAGCCTCTGCGATACCATCTGTATCCCAAGCCAGAACTCGGCCACGCCCGGTCCCACCCATGTGATGCTCCGCTCTCCCCAATCGTTGCAGCATCCGATCCACTGCCCTCGGGCTCTGTATCTGGTGTACTCTACGAATCGTTCCAATGTCAATTCCTAGCTCAAGGCTACTTGTGCAGATTAGAGCATGCAACTCGCCCGCACGCAGAGCATTCTCCATCTCTCTCCTAGTTTCAGCAGCTAGGCTGCCGTGATGCACTCCGACTGTTAGTTCGGGCGAAAGATTAGACAGCCTCTGTGCGACAGTTTCAGCCGCACTTCTTGAGTTCACGAAAACAAGAGAAGGATGGTCCTCAAGTAGAGTCAGAGAAAGTGATCTGAATGCAGCCACGGAACTTGGAGAAATAGACCACTCAACGGACATGACCTCATCCTCGGGCATGATTCTCTCCCTATGCACTTCGATCATAGTAGTCCTCGGAGCAGGTCCATGTACAGGCTCAGCATCAGAATGCATCCATCTTGCCATCTCGTTCGGATTGCCAACGGTGGCAGACAAACCCACTCTCTGAATCGACTCACTACAGTACTCCTCAATTCTTGCAATACCTACCAATAATTGCGAACCTCGCTCGGATGCGGCCAAATCGTGAACCTCATCGATTACTATGGCCCGCACTCCGGCTAGATGCTGTCTGAGCCGACTTCCTAGAAGCATAATTTGCAAAGTCTCAGGAGTAGTTACTAACAGATTAGGAGGCGATCGAGATTGACGCGTCCTCTCACTCTGCGGAGTATCTCCGTGACGTAGCCCAACAGTCAAACCTAGAGGCTCAAGCATTACCCCCAACCTCCTGTCAATATCACGATTCAGGGCCCTGAGTGGAGTTACATACAGAATCGACAACCCACTCCATTCTTCGGAAAGCGCTCTAGATGCCAATGGCAGCACTGCAGCTTCGGTTTTTCCGCTACCCGTGGGAGCTAGCAACAGCCTATGCCCTCCGCCTAATAGTCCAGTCATTGATTCCTGCTGAATCGGTGTCAATTCCCATCCTAGTTCTTCTACCAAATCAGAGACTAGAGGGTGAAAATCACCATCCGATTGTTCGGACATGACTCATCGCCTCATTGCACAGCCGAAAACCCTCGCACCAACTATGGGTGCTCAGGAATGGGGTCCGACCAATGTGACATCTTGTTCAAGGTGATTGTTACATTAGTGATTTCTCCTTCTTCCCAGTAGTCTACAGCGACGAATGTGGGCCTATTGTCCATAATCTGCCAGCATTCAATCGACCTATTCAGAAGATTGTCGTAATCGTTGACTTCCACTGCTCCAACAGGGTCTGGTAAACCAAATGCGTTGCTGAGCCAATTATTCAGATGCCATACCGGTTGTGACCCATCTCCCCGATGTACTGTACAACTCATTTCCTCAGCACTATTCTCGGCATAGTTTGTAGTCCAACTGAATACACCAAAGTCATGTAACCATGGGAAATCATTGTTCTGAGACTGTTCCCAGAATACTACTAGGTCGGTTCCGGACAGAACCAAATCTCCCAGACTAGGCCAAGGATCACCTAGGGTATGAGTGTAGATTCGATTATACATTCCAGTCTCCATGAATAGGAACTCTAGATGTTCCGCTGGCACATAATTCTCAATCAACAGCGTAACTACATCACCGCTACTATTGTCCATCAGAGAGCCAAGCAGACTAACCCATTCGAAGGCATCAACCTCTCCGAATAGACACGGATGGAAGAACTGCCCAGTTCCATGACAGAACCTAACATCCTCAGCACTGGTGTTGTCATCACTTCGATGATGTGAATCCACCATGAACGCCCTAATGCCGCCATCCCATTGCCACTGTAGGCCGGTGTAATGGTTCACTCCAATCAGAAACTGGTCTTCCACAGTAGAGTAAGCATTGTGAGTCTCAGGGAATGTGAAATCATCGTATGTCCTTAGGCAGTAGACAGACTCTCCGTGACAGGTCATCATGCTGTCCGCATCGCGAGGATCGAAACCCCTCTCTTCTTCCCAATCGTTAGGCAGACCGTCGCCATCCATGTCTGAATCAAAAACATCACATATTCCATCGCCATCAATGTCAGATGGGATTGAAGTCGTATTCCAAGCATCACTCATACAATCTAGCTCGACAGTATTGTTGTATCCATCACCATCAAGATCCGCATCCTCTGAGTCCGTAATTCCATCTCCATCCATATCAGGCGGAGGGGGGGACGAGCAGCCCGCGAGCAGGAGAAGACAGACCATCATGGCGGCACCCCATCTACTCATCAAATCTACAGTCTGAGCCAAGCACATGAATCAATCGGAGCAGATTCGTATGAGTCATATTGCCGACTTTGGCATAAACTGGTCGTCGGAAGGCACTAATCGTGAGAGCATGACGCCGGGTAGAGAGAGATGGCGAGCAGAGGCACCTCTAATCTAGGATTATTCGCGCGTTGGTGGCAAAGCCAGAGTGAACGACATTTTGCCATTATCACCTATTCTACCATCTTATCAGTAGCTTCCCTAATCTGGGGATTCGTCTTTCTATTCTTGTTAGGAGGCCACAGTGATCCCGATCTACAACACCTAGTACCTTGGAGTTGGTTAGCATTTGTCGGCGGACTATTAGTTGCATTCTATGCAGCGCCAGAGTTCTTCGTTTACTTGGGCCAGAAGCAGATTCTCGAAGATATACTGCTAATCGATTCTAGGCCGGAGGTTCTACGCCGCAGAAAGGAGGCCGAAGATGCAGCAGATATGCTGGGAACAAGATATCAGGCCCGTCTAATGGGACTTTATCAGGTCCACAACATCAACATCGGCAAGAAGTACAGAGTCGAAGCGATTACGCCGATAAGGCCACATTTCGCAGCAACCGGTGAGGTGGCTAACTTACTTCCAGCCGATGACAATACTTGGTGGAACACAACGGATTCAATTCTCTCCAGAGTTTTACCCGGATTACACGCTCTAAGAAATCCCGAAATCAATCGTGGAGTCATAATTTCATCCACGATTCTCATGCTCGGACTATTAGCCAACTCAGCCCTTGGAATGTTCGAGGGGCCGAGCGGAGAAATGGACCACACACTCGACCTTACAGCTTCTCTATACGAGTTCTCTGCTTTACACGAACCATCGCCTCACTATGATGCTGTGAGTATCTTGTTCATACTAGTCTGCGGAGGAATTCTGATGATGACTAGACCCGGACATTCTTCTTCCGAGGAGGAGGAATAGATGTCAGAGTTTGCTAGAGAAGCGACGCTAGCAGTTGGCCTGGTCACCATTCTTCTAGGCTCAATGTGGATAGCTACAGGCTCTTTCCCACCCATGGTGGTGGTTGAGTCAGGCTCAATGATGCACGAAGATGAAGGCTCTGTTGGGGCCATCGATCCCGGTGATTTGGTTCTAGTAATGAATCCAGACAGAGTTGAGATAGTAACCTATGTCGAGGCCACTCAGGAAGCCAATGAGAACTTCGGATACGAGACTCACGGCATGGCGGGAGATGTCATCATTTACCGCAAGAATGGAGGATCAGATACTCCAGTTATTCACAGAGCTTTACTCAAGGCAGTAGCAAACTCATCCGGCGGTTGGGATGTCCCAGGAACTTCTCTGGTGAATGTCGACAGTATCACATGGACTCTCGACTATGAGTGTCCATACCATGGCGGGACTTACAATCTGAAGATAGATAGCTGGGAGCCAAACCATGAGGGTTACCTGACTACAGGAGACAACCTGGACAGTAATGGCTGCAACATAGACCAACTTAGAGCAACCAGCCCTGATGCAAGCGAGACTTACATTCGAGGAAACGGTCTGAAGGATGAGAATGGTAACCCAGTTCTTGCTGTCAAGGACGAGTGGATAATCGGCGTAGCCGCAACTGAGATTCCATGGCTCGGAGCGGCCAAACTAGCAATCTCTGGAACTTCTTCTTCAGTCACCGATTCGACTTGGAGAAGTCTTGCAATGGTAGTGGTGTTAATCATCGCTACTCCTTATCTCGTTGAAGCAATCGCAGAGCGTAGGAAAGACGAATCAGACTTATATCAGCCGAGGCAGGATGATTGGCATCATGACGATGAATAGAATTACGAAACTACTCATACTGCTTATTCTACCTGCTATTGATTCGATTCGCAGAGGATTTACTCCTTTGGCCAACCGAGATAACACGGAGTGAACTCCATCCTTGACAATATGTCCTCCATCGAAGGGAATCATTGGAATCAGATTGGCGAAGCCAAGAAGGAAATTTATCCAAACCATCCAGAATAGAAAATCGAAGAGCATCAGCATGCCATCAGTGCCCAGAGTCGATGCGATGACACCATCTGCCGCCTCAAGCATCTCCCTCTCATCGAGGAGCATTGTCTGGCCATCATATGCAATCGGGACTCCAATCATTCCTAGAGGGGCCAGACCGGTAACGAGAGCATTCTCGAAAAACCCTCGTTCTGATGAAATGAAACTGGAATACATGTCTACTGTTGTTGAGGTGGAACGCAGTCCACTCACTCCGAGGAAAGCATCACCTCTTTCTATTCCCAATCCGTCCAGGATGCTTTCAGTTTCCGAAATACAATCTGAATCGCCATCACATAATCCGATATAGTAGTCGTAACGATCTCCGAGAATTACCAAAACATCTCTTTGTGTTCTATCTCCTTGAGAATCCACATGCGAAAGTACCGTAAATACTGCAACATCACCAGCAGAAAGATCAGACATCTCATCGGAAAACTCAGAATATCCCGAGATCGCTTCTCCATCGATATGAGTGATTATCTCGTAGGGAAGCAGACCACTCTCCTCTGCACCCTCATCGGCAATTATTCCTGAGGCATATACTCCAGGTGAACTAGCAACCAGTCCGGTTGCCGCTGCTGATAGAAGCAACAGAGCTAGATATGTCGCAATGATGTTGATTGACGGTCCAGCAGCGTACAGACGCATTCTCTCACGCAATGGGGCTCTGACCATCTCATGATGTTGCGGCTCTGCAAAGGCACCGATAGGAATCGGACCAGCCAATAGAAGTCCAAAACTACGCACACGCATGCCATGCGCTCTTGCTTGGATACCGTGGCTGTATTCGTGGATTACCAGAGCGAAGATTAGGGCCAGAACCGGCCACCAAAACGGAACAAAACTGGTTACTCCGGGAATCAGAAGCAAATCGCTAGCCGGCAAGTATTCCTCAGGAGGTGACCTGGCAGTAGTTATCGCCGATGCGAATAGTAGAGCAACTACTCCAATCATAATCAGAAGACATAACCAGATAGAGAACTCGCCGTATCCTCTCCAAAAAGATCGATTTCTAGATACTCTTTCTAGAACACCCTGTCCTTGTTTGGTCCTGACCATCAAGACCACTCCCAGCATTCTAGAAATTCCATATTGGTCTAGAGTTCCCCGATCCTCCATCCAAAGTAATGCTAGATACCAAATTGCAATAGCAGTAAGCGCCCAAACAGGCATTCCAAATAGATACAGTAAGGAAAATGTCAGAAGAGGCAACAGATAACTCCGTTGTCCCGGTTCCATGACTCAGGGGCAGTATTTTCCCTATTCAACCTGCGTTTGGTATACGCTAAGCAAATGAGGCCGCCCCCCGTCCCAAAATCATGACCGAGTCTGACGGCAACCGCTCAAAGAGCGATAACAGACAGATCGAATCATTAAGACGCGAGAGAGACAGTATCCGCAGAATTCTCGAGCAGGCCTCTTTAGATGGAGTAAAGGAGAATGTAAAGAGGCTGACAGAGAGGCTCGATAGGATAGAATCACAGATACCTGGTGACTCTAGTTCACAGACTCAAGAATAGATTGGAGTCTTAGCGAAGCCGAACTCTCGTCGATCGAGCGCGCTCCGTCAGAGCGACAAACGAGAGCTAGGAATCTGTGTAGGGGCATACCCTTCTCCCAGTCTAGATGAGGAGTACCATTCTTTGTGAGAGGAAGTTTAGGGATACTTCTAGACAAATGCCGAAGTTTTCCAGTCAGAGAGCCGACTTCAACGCGCATTATACGCCAACTATCGCCCCTTACTCCTTTGAGTCTGTATGCGTAGAGGGGCAGAAGACCACACCTCTCACCAGTAACTCGCAAAGCCTCGTACTGATCCATAGTTCGACCTGATAAGTACTGCTTGGGGACCTTGGATGATTTTACTTCAATTGGGAAGCACATATCTCCTCGTAGAGCTAGTAAATCACCAGTTCCCTCTGATCCACTGCCGGGTGCTCTAACAACTAGAAAAGGTCTCTGAACGACCTGCATCGCCCTTGCTCTCTCAACTTCGGTGCATGATTTGATAATCGCCCTGACTCCCTTGATTTCACCGGCTAGAACAGCGCGAAGCTCACGTTCGTATACGCTGCTCACGCCACTATCGCATTCTCAGGGTTCTTGAGGACATTGGTGAGCCATTACTCGAACTTGCCCTTTCGGTATTCCCTCGTCCTGTCGACTCCTGGGAACCTATCCTCGCTCTCTCGATAAACCGTCTTCATGTTTGTAAGGAAGTTATTTTCATTGGTGACAATTAGGACCATATCGACACCTGGGTCTTCTTCGCCATCCATCCACTCAAGCACAATCTCCATTGTCATTCGTGCTCCTTCACGGTGAGGATATGCAAAGACATCCATGCCTAGAGGAGGAGTAACCAATGTGTTTCGTGGCTTTAACGCCTCAACTTCATCGAATAGTGCATCATATGACTTCTTCAGCAACTCTATTCTGAAATTATCCTGAGTTGGTCTCCTACAATCGGGCCCCACGACATGAACAAGATGCTCGACTGGAAGATTGAATGAGGGAGTGGTAACAGCTTCCCCAACTCCACATGGTTGCAGGTTATCCTTCCTGCGTTCTTTCGCAATTCCAGCACAAAACTCACGCAGTTCAGGGCCTGCTGCTTGATGCATTCGCTCATCGAGCCCTTCTCTGCCAGCAAGCCTGTTATTTGCCGGGACGACCATGACATCTCCTTCTACTCGAGTAACATCTCCAAACAGGACTCTAACCTGCCCATGGTTGCACTCTCGAACAATGACGACCTCTGCCATAGGCTCCTGAGGAGGGGGCCATCGGATATCTAATCATCGGGAAGCCAGAAACATGAGGAATTGGGGAACCTTGATTCGCAAGTGCCTTGCAGATAGGAGCATGTCCTCTGGATATGTGCTGGTAAATGTTGAACCCGGCCACGAGAAAAGTGTCTGCGACGCGGCCGCATCACTCGATTGTGTCTCGGACACCAATCTTCTGTTCGGCGATTACGATCTAATAATCAAGGTCGAAGGAGATGATATCGGGGACATCGCACGTAGTGTTGTTGAGCAAATCAGGTCTATCCCAGGCGTTTCGAACACGAAAACGCTAGCCTGCGCAGAAATGTGATTGAGTCAGTCGGATTTTCAGAAAAACCCCCAATTGGGGCGCAGTATAGCGAATTTCATCCCATAACTTCATTATCTCTCTCGAAAGCCCACGAGACGGAGGAATTGCTACATGTCTGGAAAGAAATACTTCGTACTGATGGAAGGCGGAAAAGATACCACACAGGTATTCGTAAGCAAGCAGCCACGCGGAGCGGCCCTAAAGGCAGCTACCCGTGGAGTCACCAGCATAGAGCTCAGGGAGCGCGGGACCAACAAGGTCCACGTCTTCAAGGGCTGGACTGAGATGGTTGACAAGCCTGCTAACGGCCCTGCATGGCTACCAGCCAAGATCAAGAAGGCCAACGTAAGCAAGAGCGGAACAAAGCGCCTCTAGGCGTTTTTTTCCGTCTCTTGTTCGTGTTCGAGCCCACCATAGTAGCGTAGCGTACGCTACTTTTGACCGATTCCTAGTTTCCTTGCTATCATGGCCAATGGATCGTAATACTCTGTAACTACTCTTTCCTTGAGAGGAATAATCGCGTTATCTGTGATGTTAATTCCAGCAGGACATACTTCTGTGCAGCACTTTGTGATATTACAGTAACCGATTCCAAAGTCATCTTTGACTTCTGGGATCCTATTCTCAGTATCTAGTGGATGCATCTCGAGTTTGGCTAGACGAACGAAGAAACGCGGACCAGCAAACTCGTCGAACTTCTGATGTTCTCTCAGAACATGACATGTATTCACGCACAACATGCATTCGATACAAGATCTGAATTCCTGAATTCTATCTGCTTCCTGCTGACTAAACTCCCAATCCGGTTCGTCAGGGCCGTTGATTGGGACAATCTTTCTGTCTGTCTCATAAGCCCAACTCGTATCTGTAACCAAATCCTTGGTAAGTGGGAAAGCTTGCATTGGCTTGACTAGTACAGGCTTACCCTCAGGAGTCTCTTCTAGGACATCTTCCATTCTAGTCATACACATCAGCTTAGGCTTACCATTTACCTCAGCACTACAAGAACCACACTTACCCGCCTTGCAGTTCCAGCGACAGGACAGGTCTGGCGCGTGTTCAGCCTGAATTCTGTGAATTACATCTAGAACAACCATGCCCTCATCAAGATCCACAGTGTAGTTTTCCATCTTCCCGAATGGCTCACCATCAGCATCCGGTTCGCCACGGAAGACTCTGAATGTCACTTCATCACTCATGCTTTACCTTCCTTAGCTAGGTCGTCCGCATCTAGCAGTGCTTCCAACTCTTCCGGAATCGGAGGATAGGAGACATAGTCTATTTCCATGGAGCCATCATCAGATTGTCTTATCACACTGTTTACCTTACCCCAGTGAGTATGATCCGATTCAGGGAAATCATCTCTAGTATGGCCACCCCGACTTTCTTCTCTCCTGAAAGCGGCAAGAGCACACATTCTGCTTACATCAATCATGGCACCCAACTCTAGAGCTTGGTGCCATCCAGGATTGTAGATTCGCCCCCCTCCAGGAGAGACTTCTGCAGCTCGTTGCTCGAGCTCATCTAAATCCTTCAGGGCTTCTAGCAACAAGTCTCCATTACGAATGATACCAGCTTTGATTTGCATCATCTCTCTGAGGTCGCTAACTACCTTAGCTGGATTCTCTCCGCCCTCTCGGCTAAGTGGGGCTAGAGTTTCTTCGACTACATCATCGATGTCAGACTGGTCAATTCCTGCGAAATAAGTCATTTGCTTGGCAGATTCGGCGGCTTGCTCCCCTGCAATTCTACCAAACACAATAAGATCAGACAGAGAATTTCCTCCAAGCCTGTTCGCTCCATGTAGTCCGGTAGCAACCTCTCCAGCAGCGAATAGCCCAGGAACTGTAGTTTCCTGAGTGTAAGGGTCAACCTTCACTCCACCCATGACATAGTGAGCGGTTGGTCCGACTTCCATAGGCTGCTTAGTAATATCAACAGCGGCCAGTTCCATGAATTGATGATACATGCCTGGCAACTTCTTCTTGACTTCCTCTTCAGACCTCCATGAGATGTCTAAGTACGCACCTCCATGTTCAGATGCGCGCCCAGCATCACGTTCACTGTTTATCGCCTTAGCAACCACATCTCTAGTGAGTAGTTCAGGCGGTCTTCGCTTGGTAGCAAGCTTCCCAGAGATTACTTCCTCGACCCATTCCTGAGATTCCTCTTCTGTATCAGCGAACTCATCTGCATACATTTCAGGGATGTAGTTGAACATGAATCTCTTACCTTCGGAGTTGGTCAGCATACCACCTTCTCCACGAACGCCCTCGGTTACTAGAATTCCCTTGACAGAGGGAGGCCAAATCATTCCAGTAGGGTGGAACTGGACAAATTCCATGTCACCCATCTCTGCTCCTGCCCAGTAGGCTAGTGCATGACCCTCGCCCGTGTACTCCCAAGAGCCTGAGCAGACTTCCCAGCAGCGTGTGATTCCACCAGTGGCTAAAACTACCGATTTGGCCTTGAATATGTGCAATGCACCATCATTTCGATCGTATGCGAAGCATCCTGAAACACGGCCATCAGTTAGGAATAGCCTTCTGACTGTAAACTCCATGAAGACATCCATTCCCATGTGGATCCCCTTCTGTTGTAGAGTTCGAATTAGCTCGAGACCTGTAGCGTCTCCAATGTGAGCAAGCCTAGGGTAAGTGTGTCCTCCGAAGTTTCGCTGACTGGTCAGCCCCTTTGGAGTTCTATCGAATACAGCACCCCACTGCTCTAGCTCACGAATCCTATCCGGAGCCTCCTTTGCATGGATTTGAGCCATCCTCCAGTCACCTAGATACTTACCACCCTTCATGGTGTCACGGAAGTGAGTTTGCCAAGAGTCACGATGGTCCTTGTTGGCCAGAGCAGCAGCAGCACCTCCTTCAGCCATCACAGTGTGAGCCTTACCCAACATTGACTTGCAAATCATAGCCACACTGACTCCAGCCGCGCTGGCTTCGATTGCAGCCCTAAGGCCAGCTCCACCAGCTCCAATGATTACGACATCATGCTCGTGAGTAATCACATCAGCCATCATAGACCACCCCACAGAATGATATCTGTCCATCCGAACATTGGATCAGTGCAGGCATAGATGTAGAAGTCAGTGAACATAACCCAGAACAGGCTGTATAGAGCCCACTCCTTATGCTTCTCGTTAAGACTTGTAGAAAGCTTCCACAATCTGTACTTGACTCTGCCCATAGGACTCCCAGTCCAGTCATTTGAACCTCCTCCAATGACATGACGGAAGGCATGACATCCGAAGGTATATCCGGCCAACATCAGAACATTGACTAGCAGACAGATAGAACCGAAACTGATCCCATATGCGTCAACATCTCCTTCATGGAAGTTCACAGAAAGCCAGAAGTCCCAAGATAGAATTGGTAGGTAAATCAGCATGACATACATGAAGTAGCGATGTAGATTCTGTACCACTAGGAGACCGGTCTCTCCACTGTATTCATCCCATGGCTTGGACACAGCGCATCCGGTCGGCTGCTGCATGAACGCACGGTAGTACGCCTTGCGGTAGTAGTAACAAGTAGCTCGGAATCCGGCTGGGAAAATTAGGATGAACATTGCTGGTGACATCCAAGCCAACCACATGGGGACAAGTGAACCCATCGTACCTTCGCCAGGTATGATTAGCGGACTGAACAAAGGACTCAGAACATGGCTACCTTGACTCTCAATTGCCATAGTTTGGTGGCCAGCACTTCTGCCAAATTCTTCAAAGTACCAGAAGTCCGACTCCATCATTCCACGCCATGTAGCATAGACTACCATGAATCCTAGATATGCCACCATGGCAGTAGGTCCCTTCCACCAAGCATCTACCCTGTCGGTGGCAGCGAAACCCTTCTTCATCGGCAGCGGGAGTTTGATGCCCTCAGTCATCCGCATCCCCGATGCTCAACGGCATCGTTCTACTTTCATAAGGGATTGCATGAGTCCCTATGGGACTCAGGTGCAGGTGTAAGGTTGAAGGCACACCGACCCATTCGAAGTTCATGGTCGGAGATATCGAATCCTCAATCTGCTACAACTGCGGTCATATGCCCGGAGCATGGCTACCAGGGCTACCTTGCCCAGAGTGTGGTGAGATGCTAATCTAAGCCAATCCTGCGTAGTCAGCATCGGCCTCTTCCATCTCAATTTCATCGACATCCATCTGAGCAAGTTGTAACTTGCCAGATAACTCGTCGTTTACTGCGTGCCAATATGAGTAAGCCTCAATGACCCAGATTCCAGACTCGCGAGTTCCGTTACCACTTCCCTTGACGCCACCGAATGGAAGATGAGCCTCAGCCCCTGTGGTTGAGTTGTTAATTCCAGTCATTCCGGCCTTGATTCCAGTCTTGTAGCGGTAAGCCTCTAACCTGTCATTAGTGTAAATCGCCGATGAGAGTCCATATGGTGAAGCATTGGCTAGGTGTAGAGCATGGTCGAAGTCACGAGCCTTGACTATGGTAACGACAGGGCCAAAAATCTCCTCATGGAAGCATTCCATATCTTCAGTTACATCAGAATAGACATGTGGCCACATGTAGACACCCTCGCTGGCATCTCCATGGAAATTGTCAGGTTTGTTGTTATTCGTTATACGCCCCTCGCCCCAGATCTTCGTTGCTCCGCTGGCCTCGCACATATCGATTCCCTTGAGGAAGTCAACAGCATACTTCTCCGACAGCATTGAGCCATACAGAACTCCATCGTGCCGCATTGAGTCTCCTACTACTGTCGACTTTACCTTCTCCATGAATCGCTCTAAGAATTCGTCGTATATGTCCTCGTGGACAATCAGGTTACCGAGACTCGTACAGCGCTGTCCGGCAGTTCCAAAACCTGCCCAGTATGCTCCCTCGACTGCGTTTTCCATGTTGGCTGAAGGCATAATGACTAGTGGGTTCTTACCACCCAACTCGAGTGAGGCACTCACCAGATTTCGACCACAGGTTTCACCAATCATCTTTCCAACAGAAGTACTGCCAGTAAATGAGATTTTGTCGACCATACCAAGATCGGCTGAATCAACTAGATCCTGTCCAGCTCCGCTACCCTTGCCATGGATCAGATTTATGACGCCGTCAGGCAGTCCTGCCTCATGCATAACGCGTGCTAGAGCGAATGAAAGCAAAGGAGAGTCCTGCGGAGACTTCCACACGCATGTATTGCCACACATTATGGCTGGAATCATCTTCCAGAAAGGAACCGCAGAGGGGAAGTTGCAAGCATTGATGATACCACAAACCCCCAAAGGTCTGCGATAGGTGAAGAGCTCCTTATCGGGCAACTCTGAGTTTACAGTTTGCCCATACAAACGCCGACCTTCTGACTGGAAGAACAAGCAAGTGTCGATAGCTTCCTGAATCTCACCACCGCATTCTTTCAGTGTCTTTCCTATTTCGCGTGCTTGGAGTCGCACGAGATCATCCTTATGCTCCATTAGCAAGCGCCCCATGTTCCCTATTACTTGCCCGCGTGTGGGTGCAGGAGTTGCAGACCAACCTGGGAAGGCTGCACGGGCGGCGGCAAGCGCTTCGTGAACATCAGATTTGGTAGATAGCGGAAATTCACCTAGACAATCTTCCAGCCATGCAGGGTTGGTACTCTCGTATGTCGCACCATCACTGGAAAGAGTCAGATTGCCATTGATAATATTGTATCCGCGAACCTTTGGCGATCCATTTGGGTTGTTTGCTTCCATGTATTCGAAGCCGGTCTCTAGAACGTGTGTCATGGTCCGCCGAATGGCCATCTAGCAATGAATCCTACTCATCCGCTCTCATCGTTCTGATAACCGTTTCAACCTCCGGGACATCTCCAGATTGGTAGGTTTAACTAGCCTGAGAGCACAAGGACATCCGTTAGGGGGCGTAGAAGTGTCTGATGAAACGAATGAATCTCTCACATTAAGGGTGGCTAAAGCCATACCAAGTGATGTAGGCCACGGGCGCGCTCGCGTACCATTTGACAACGAATTGAATCTAAAGCCAGGCGACATTGTAGAAATCGCTGGTGAGCAGAGAACTGCGGCTATTGTTTGGCGCTGCAGGCCTGAGGATGCAAATCTCGGCGTAATCCGCATAGATGGAATAATCCGTAAGAATGCCGGAGTAAGCCTTGGTGATCGAGTCACCATAACCAAGGTGGAGACCCAACCTTGTCAGAGACTCGTGCTTAGTCCCGTGATGGCTAAGCAGCAGAAGGTCAGATTCGGACCTGGAATTGAGGGATTCGCTCGACGCGGCTTGAACAAGCGCCCTGTCGTCGCCGGAGATCGCATATTCATCCCGGGGATGACACTCTTCGCAGAAGCACTTCCATTCGCAATAGTCTCCACTAGTCCCAAGGGCATAGTCCAGGTTCTACCAGATACTGAGATTGTGATTAAGGAGGAGGCTGTAGATGAAGAGGAATCCGGCCAGGTCCAGACAATTTCCTATGAGGACATTGGAGGAATAGGGGAACAACTTCAGAAGGTCAGAGAGATGATTGAGCTTCCACTCAAACACCCAATTCTATTCAGACGCCTAGGAATTGACCCTCCAAGAGGAGTTCTGCTACACGGTCCACCCGGTACAGGAAAGACTCTGATCGCGAAGGCAGTTGCTTCAGAGACCAACGCCCACTTTACCTCCATTAATGGTCCAGAAATTATCTCGAAGTATTACGGAGAGAGTGAAAAACAACTTAGAGAAATCTTCGACGAGGCTGCAGCTAATACTCCTGCAATCATCTTTATCGACGAGCTCGATAGCATAGCGCCGAAAAGAGAGGATGTTTCTGGAGAAGTCGAGCGCCGAGTTGTTGCTCAATTACTCACTCTTCTAGATGGAATGCAGGGCCGCGATAATGTGGTTGTAATTGGAGCCACCAATCGAAGAGACGCAATTGACCCTGCTCTACGCAGACCGGGACGCTTTGACAGAGAGTTAGAGATTGGAGTCCCAGACAAGAACGGCCGTAAGGAAATCATCGATATCCATACTCGCGGTATGCCGATTAGTGATGATTTCGACATTGACTGGTTGCTGGATAACTCGTATGGCTTCGTCGGTGCCGATATATCTGCTCTGGTTAGAGAATCGGCGATGAAGGCACTGCGAAGATACCTGCCAGAAATAGATCTCGATGAGGAACAGATTCCTCCTGAAGTTCTCGAGAAGATGGAAGTCAGGATGTCTGACTTTAGACAGGCAATCAAGGAAATCGAACCAAGTGCTCTGCGTGAAATTTACCTTGAGGTGCCTGAAGTCTCGTGGGATCAAGTTGGGGGCCTCGACGAGGTTAAGGAGAGACTCAAGGAAAGTATCGAGTGGCCTCTCACGAAGCCGGATGTTTTCGAACACTTCGGAATCAAACCTCCTCGTGGAATTGTACTGTTCGGAGCACCTGGAACCGGTAAGACTCTGATAGCCAAGGCGATTGCCAATGAGGCCAAGGCCAACTTCATCACTATCAAGGGACCTGAACTCATTTCCAAGTGGGTTGGAGAATCTGAGAAGGCAGTTCGTGAAGTCTTCAAGAAGGCCAAGCAATCGAGTCCTTCGATTGTTTTCCTAGACGAATTTGAGAGCATCGCAGGCATGCGAAGAGCGACTGATGGTGCTGGCTCTGATGTCATGAATCGAGTCGTTAACCAGTTGCTAAGCAGTATGGATGGAGTTGAGAGTATGGAGGGCGTGATTGTTGTCGCTGCTACAAACAGACCTGAGATGATTGATCCTGCACTTCTGCGCAGTGGACGATTTGAGAGAGTTCTGCACATACCGCCACCGGATGCGAAGTCAGTCCATGAGATCCTCAAGATTCACACGGAGAGTATGCCGCTTGGTAAGTTCAAACTCTCTGACCTCGCATCTCAATTATCGAATTATACTGGAGCGGATATAGAAGCAGTTTGCAGAGAAGCCGCTCTAATTGCGATGAGAGCCAATCGAAAGACTGTGTCGAAGAAGCACTTTGAGCAGGCAATTGAACGTGTAAGGCCAACAGTCACCGATGAGATGATGCAGTACTATGATCGCATGGAGTCTATGCTAGTCAGCGGCCTGGAGTCGGTGCGTAGGAGCCCGGATGGTCTTTCGGGTATTGAATCGGTGTGAGAGTTATGCCTACAACATTCGGTCGAGAAATCCTCGGTATGGATGTTCTTGATGAGTCAGGAGATAAATTGGGTAACCTAGCCGACTTCAGATTGGACTCCGATTCCGGTGGAATCGTATCACTGATGGTCACTATAGAGCCTGACATCGACCCAACACTTCTCCCATGGCCGACTGTTGATGGACTCATTTCAGTACCTGTTGAGGAGGTTTCGGGAGTTGGAACCAGCATCCAATTAGCCCGATGAGTCTGATGCAACCCCAGTTCATGGCCACATAATGGTCTTAAGACGAAGTTTGGGCTCGTTGACCGTTCCTACGGAACGGAGGCTCCCAGCATGTCGGAATCCCAGAGTTTCTCAACTTTCATCAAGAGCCGCCGTGCTAGGCGTGGTGCGCTGGTATTCTCGTTCTGGGCTTTACTTCTGATTCTGGTCTCAACCATCGCCATGACCTATGTTGTCCCCGGCCAGACTCACCAATCAGCATATGGAGACGATTGGAACGATTTGGGTACATTCAGGTCAGATATCAGTTCAATGGGAATCGAAACAACAGCTTTGGTTTCGAGCCCTCTGTTGTTGAGTGAGATTGATCATCCAGAGGAGGCAGTATTCGTTATCTCTGGTGTAGAGAGGGACACTATCTCTCTGCCAAGATTCACTGGGGATGAGAATGTCATCGAGTTTTCCGAAGGCGATGGATACACAACATCTGAGATTCTGGCCATTGAGTCCTTTGTTGAGAGAGGAGGAACAGTCCTACTAATGGATGACTTCGGATACTCCAGCAACCTTGCAGACCAATTCGGTCTCCAGTATTCTGGTCACAGACTATACGACGAAGGCTCGTACGCAGCAGAACTAGGAGCCGATTATATCTGGATTAACACTGGTTCCGCATTCAACTTCACTACTAATTCAGGCTCTCTGGCTACCATTCACCCATGCCTGAAGGATCTGGATAATGATGGTGTAATCGACATTCTAGATCCCGAACCGCTAGACCCATCTATCTCCGCATTTGTAACTGAGGCAGATGCTGGTTTATGCGCTCACAGATACTCAGTAGATGGATGGGACTTCTCAGAGGGATACAATTTGCTGACCAACTCCCCCTCGGCCTTCGAGAAGGCAACTTCTTACAATCCAGTAGAGAACCGGTACGCTATCGGAAAATCGACCCTAGATTCGTATCTAGACACTAATGACGATGGCAACCTAACCGTCGGTTTCGAGTCCCTAGGAATTGAAGGGGACGAGCAGGGCCCATTCGCCGTATATGTCAGACACTGTGAGGATAGACTATGCATCGACGCAAGTGGTGGCAGAGTTCACTTCGTTGCCGATGGCTCTATTCTGATTAACTCTCTTTACGATCCTAGTTCTCTTGGTAATTTCGCCGCAGGAGGCGGCTCAACCCAGTCCATCTCAATTCCTGATAATGACAATCGCAAGTGGGCTCTAGACATAATCGCAGAGGCCTTACTAGTTGACCCGAACTCGACAAAGGCAAGCTCCAACGCGATTGTCATTTTCGATGAGAGTAGACACCAACAACCAACTCTCTTCGGTGATACCTACAATCTGCTATACTACCTGCTAATCTATTTCACAAACGACTGGATGGCAATGTTGCTACTCTTCCTTACCCTTTTCATTGTCCTTGAAGCCGTGTTGATTAGGAAAGAGGACCCTCAGGACTGGCGCCATGTGTTCCGAATTATCTACTATGGATTCGGTGATGCTAGGAGGTATGAGTACTATCAGCGACCTGAGAAGATTAGACAAGTTCTACTGTCCCGAATTCGAAATCTGAATACACTATCTAGAGAGGAGTTCGATGCAATGCCAGCGTCAGAATTACAGCGTATGGTTGAAGATCCAATTTTGATTAATTTCCTGTTCGAGGATAGGAGATACAAACCTGATGAATTGGTAGGGATAATCAAGAGAATAAAGGAATGGGGCCGAACCGATTCCGAGGCAGAGGGGGTCTAGACATGTGGACTCGTAAAGCATCTCTTATGGTGACTAGTGGAATCAGCCTAATCCTCATTGGTATGATGATATCTAACTTCCAATTGATGATTGTCGGCTTGACATTCATCTCTTTCTTAGCAATAAATGGTTGGGTTTCCGGCCATTCTGAGCTTGAAATCAGTCGAACAATCAACGGCACTCCCACTAATGACATCAATGTGTACAAGGGAGATGATGTAGTAGTTGAGTTGACAATCTCCAATACTTCTTATCGCAGGACACAGCAACTGGAACTTTTCGACAATGTCCCGCATGAGATGAAGATGCGAAAAGGCATCAATCAGATGAGGATGAACCTCGGCCCAGGTCAGACTGCTAGATTGAGATACAGGGTCCGCTGCCCATTACGCGGCCACTACACATTAGGTCCTGTTTCAGTTCGATACAGGAATGCATTCAACCTCTTCGTGAATGAATCACAGATTGAGAGCAGGACTGATGTAACGGTATTCCCACAAGTCAGAGAGATCGAAGAGGCACTACTGCGTTCAGATGTACCAAAGATGTACACCGGTGCAACCACGCTCAAGACCCCTGGTCAAGGAATGGAGTTTTACTCGCTGCGCGAGTATCTACCGGGAGACTCTTTCCGATCTATCAATTGGAAAGCATTCGCCAAGACTGGAGATTTGATGGTTAATGAGAAGACTAGAGATGCAGTTACTGATGTGTTCATCTTCCTAGATACGAGGGATGTATCTCGTATAGGAACTGTTCTCAAGAACCCTTTAGAGATGGGAACAGTAGCAGCAGCTTCAGTTTCTAACTACTTCATCAGACGTAGAGATTCAGTAGCTTTGGTAACATACGGGGACAAGATGGATTTCCTTCCTGCTGAGACTGGTGACAAGCAGAACTACAAGATCCTGAGCCAATTGGCTGCAGTTGAAGCGAAAGGCTCGATGCCTCTGCAAGCGGTAACCAATGCTATGTCGCCGAGAATGAGCAGAGGATCACCGGTATTCATCATCAGCAGCCTAGAGGGCGATGGCACCACTCTGCCTGCAATCAGAAATCTCGCGGCTAAGGGACACGCCGTTGTCGTACTATCTCCAAGCAGCATAGATCTTGAGCGTCTAGTTAGTCGCATCCCTAGAATGTCATATGAGGTTCTCAAATTAGAGAGGCAGAACAGACTCACTGCCCTCTCAGGTTACGGTGCTAAGGTAATCGATTGGATGCCGGATGTGGAACTCTCACAAGCGCTTTTGCAGGTCAGATCAGTATAGGGGTGAATACATGGCAATGGAATCAGTTCCCGAGTCCAAGACACTGCACATTCCCAAACTTCGTAGGCGCTGGCAGGTATTGGTATTGCAACTGATTTCTACGGCATCACTGTTGTTGATAATGAAGAGAATGAACTCGGTTTTCGGATCGTGCACAGATCAATTCATCGAAGACTCCGGCGGTATCGAATCGAACTATTGGTGCCCAGCTTATGAGCACACTAGAGGAGTCAAGTACTGGAGTGAGTCAGATTCTGTTGATCTATTCCTGCCAGATTTCATTCATGGTCTAGTCGATATGTCCGGGAACGAACTTTCTGGAGATGCAACATTCGTTGCTCCTGTCCTACTTTGTATGGGAATCACCGCTCTTTGGGTATACATTCTGCATAAACCCGAGAGGATTCAACTATGGGCAAACCGTATTGTCACATGGGGATTCGTGGCTTGGATGATTCTGCCATTCCTATTATCCTGGATATATCAGGTTGTAGTAGGCGGACCTCATCTTCCGTTCGGCAATGAGAACCCGAACCTGAACCATATTGACAAACTATGGGATCCATTCATGTTCGCTTTTGAACTGGTTTTCCTCGGTATTGTATTTGCTCCTATACTAGCTGGTCTAATGGGAATCTGGGGACTTTCCAAGCGTATGATTACTTGGGCTGTAGGATACTTCCTGATGGTAGTTGGAATTCACGCATTGCTAACCTTTGAGGGAATCACAGAAGCAGTCGATGTGGGTCTGCAACCGCTGCCCGCACAGATTGGAGATGCAACGCTCTATGGTGGACTATTCTCCCCCCTCTCTCTGACTCTGATTTCGATAGCGATTCTAATCATCGTATTCATGGAATCTGGCCTTGCAGTAATCAGTCACCTTGAGTATGCTGCCATGTTACCAGAGGATGCGAAGAGAAATCCAGAGTATGTTACTCAGTTCAACAATGTCGTTAACTCTCATCTTGTCCACATGACAGTAATCACAGCTGTAGTAATGCTAACCACTGCCATAGCGATAGAGTTCGATGACTTCCTAATTTCTCTTGTTGGCCTATTGGAAGGCTCTCAATGGTCTGGCCAAGTCCGCGAGTCGCTGGAGTTACAATTGACCTATGGTAAGGTAATTTCAGCCGGATTGTTCCTTCTGGTAGTGGCAGGTATGAGATTCGTACTGCCATGGCAACGACTCACTGGAATCCTTGAGACTGGAATGAGCCGATTGCGCAGCGACTAGGGAAAAATCCCTATCCTTGCGGCGGTTCTAACCATTAACTCGGCGAGAACTGGTACGGAGAGTATTGCAACCACCAAAGCTGCAGGGAACGGAAGAAAGTCCAGCAAATCGAAGTATGAGTACACACCAAACGCCGAGATTACGAAGAAGACCCGCTCTAGGAGAGAGGAATTTCTTGGAGCAGTCTCAGCAGGATGTCCTGGCAGAGGCAAACCATCTTCCATGTCACTAGCACGAACATTCAGGCCATCAACCCACCGCAAAACATCGATTGTTGGTTCGGTGGTTTGAAACTCGGTTACTCGTAGCGAGCTGCATGCCTCCTGCAATCTCGGTCGAGTCCTGCAGTCGCTGCAACCACCCATCAGTGGTGCATCAGGAGTATAGTGGCCAGCACTTGTGTGGGAAGCATCTAGCATCTTCAATCAGAAAAAGAACATCCAAGGAGTTGAGGCAACAACTCAAACTTCCAAAGGATGCTAGGCACGAGGACGGCTCCCCATTCCGTATTCTTGTAGCAGTCTCAGGAGGAAAGGATTCAGCCGTTCTGTTGACTATGTTGCACGATATTATCGGGCGTCGACGCGATGTCGAATTAATTGCCGGCTGTGTCGATGAAGGCATCGATGGCTACCGCGCACCCTCACTTGAATGCGCAAGAGATCTCGCTGAGCAACTTGGAGTTAGGTTTGAGACACTAAGTTACGAGGATATCGGATACGAGAGGATGGATGAAGTAGTATCTAGAATACCTGCGATGGGCGAGAATCACGATGAGGCCAAGGGGATGATGCCTTGCTCTTTTTGTGGAGTTTTCCGTAGACAGAGCCTGAATTTTCTTGCTGAAAAGATTAGTGCTGATGTGATGGCACTGGGTCACAACCTAGATGATATGGCACAATCAATTCTGATGAATTTTCAGAAAGGAGAGATTGAACGCTCAGTCAGACTCGCCCCACATACTGAGAATCCGATAGACGGAATCGTGCCTAGGATTGTACCATTACGATGGGTCCCCGAACAAGAAATTCATGCCCATGCAATCTGTCAAGGACTACCAATCCATCATGGCGACTGCCCACACGCACCCGGAGCGATGCGCCAGCAGAGCAGAGGCATAGTGGCGCAAATGGAGTCTTTGACTCCTGGTGCAAGGCACGGTCTGTTACATTCGCTCGATGAGATTCGCAGGCTTCATCGCGAGACAGAGCGTGATCCAAAGTTAGAGGTTCGCAACTGCTCTGAGTGCGGAGAAATCACAAGCAAGGAAGTATGCCAAGCTTGCACTATGAAGAGATGGCTGGCTGAAACTGCCTAAGGTGACATAATGATTCGTCGTCATGATATTGACTGGTTGAGAGTAATTCTGTTTGGTCTGCTCATTTGGTTCCATTATGCAGTATTTTCTCTTGGTCAACTTGAGGGCGAAGATAGCAGCATGGAATTGTTCAATCTTTCTTTATTCATAATTATTGGAGTTATGCATCAGTGGAGATTGGCGGCCCTGTTTGTAATCTCAGGGATGGGTACTGCGTTCGCATTTCGAAGAAGAACTTGGGATGTTTACATCAAGGAGAGATTCTCCCGACTCGGGATTCCTCTTTTGTTTGGGACTTACATCCTTTTTTTCGGAATCTTCGACCCCCTAGATACAGCAGCTAAACTACTCGAGATATTCCCTGGATCTGAAGGGATGCCATATGGTCACCTTTGGTTCATCTACAACCTACTGATTTACTCCGTTATTCTGACTCCTCTATTCTCACATGTACGCAACAACCCCGACGGCAAGATAGTACAGGCAACCCGATCGTTGCTGAATGTTCGATATGGGGCAGGCCTCCTGCTACTGCCGCCACTAATACTCGCCCTCAATGGCATTCTGTTCAAACCGTGGGGATTCGGAGAAGTGGGAATGTGGTGGGAATTTCCGCGTTATCTGATTTACTTCCTATTCGGATATCTGATGATTGCAGCCAAAGAGGATTACTTTCCTGCAATTGATAAAATTCGAATCCCAGTCACGATCATGACTCCTATCTTGGCCATTGTTTGGTTCATCAGTGGAGAAATGTTCGAAACCCCTGAGATTTACGAGGGGGGCTGGGTGGACAAGGGATACGATGCATTCTCTCTAGAGCCGACCATCGCTGCTCTGATCCAGTCTTTCCATGCATGGTTCTGGTGCCTATTCATCTTTAGTTGGGCTTCCAAACTTCTCAACAAGCCCAGTAAGTGGCTCGCATATCTCAACGAGGCAGTATACCCTACCTACATTGTCCACATGCACTTGACTTTCCTCCCCATTGCTCTGTTTGCTTTGATTGGGTTGGGCTATTATCCATCGATGTTTATTGGAACAGCCATTGTCTTCGTAGGAGTGATGATTTGCTTTGAGATTGCCAGAAGGGCAGCTCTGTTCCGACCCATGTTTGGAATCAAGGGGGGAGAAGAGGAGGTCAACAAGCTGTTCCCTTACAACAGAACCGAGGACAACACAATTCGAATTTTGTACTCATTATTCTTTAACGCACTAGCAGTCGGAATGATTGTTATACTGCTGGTGTGGCTAATTGGAGCAGGAGTAATTGCTGAACTGGGTGGTGCGAAATGAGCAAGATCAATCTGAGGGAAAAACTCGAGAAATTTTCTGAACATTGGTCCCCCAAGGTCATTGCAGAGATGAACGATTACCAGTTCAAGCTGGTCAAAATCAAGGGCGATTTTGTTTGGCACAATCACGCCGATACCGATGAAACATTCATTGTCATTGAGGGTGAGATGAAGATTGAGTTTGAGGACAAGACAGTCGAACTCAAAGAGGGAGAGATGTATGTCGTTCCGAAGGGAGTGGAACACAAGCCATACGCCGAGAAAGAGTGCAAGATTATGATCATTGAACCACGCGGAGTCGTAAATACAGGCAACACCGAAGGAGACCTAACCGCATCCAATGATGTCTGGATTTAATCCGAATCAATGGGTAGCGAAGAGTCACATTGAAGTTTGCGAGCCCTATCCAGATTCATGACACAATGGGAGTATAGAATTGTAGAAAATTCAGATGCAGCGTATAGTCAGATTGCTGAAATGTTGAATGATTTAGGCAGTCAGGGTTGGGAATTAGTTTCAGTGAGAGGCAAAAAGCCGGGAAAACTCAAGGTGTTCTACTTCAAGAG
>MDTA01020657.1_pt1 | contig 27831 bp, 23 predicted proteins | sample 811151 | NCBI WGS metagenome assembly MDTA01 (sample SAMN05326648, study PRJNA326480) | marine metagenome | isolation source: seawater | place: Indian Ocean: South | collected 2010 | reverse complement strand
CTTTGAAATTAATTGAGAATAAATTAAATTATCAAGTTGTAATATGTGGCAAAGGATATAATGATTGGGAGAAAAAAAGAGAAATTTATAAAAATAGCAAAATTAATTTTTATGGTCTTTTAGATTATCGCGATTGTTTAGAGATATGCAAAAAAGCAGACGTATCTATAGTTCTTTATACAAAAAATAATAAAAATAATCATTCTGTAAGATCCAATAGACTTTTTGAATCTATCAACATAGGGACTCCAGTAATTGTCTCAAACTTTGGCGAGTGGCTAAGCTTTATAAGTAAATATTCAATTGGTTTAGCTGTAGATCCCTCATCCCCAGAATCTATAAGTAGAGCTCTTTTAGAAATATTTTACGACAGAAATAATAATCAAATGTATGGTTCTTTATGTAAAAATATGCAAGGCAAATTTTCTTGGGAAAAAGAGAATATTCATCTTATTGAAGGTATAAATAAATTAATCAAAAGTAAATAATATTAAAAATTAATACTTTAAAGTTTTTAATAATAAAATTTTTACATTTTTTAAAATAACACTCTAATAATCTTTTCCTATTTAAATTTAAAACTAGTTCAACAAGTTTAATTTTATTTGGGTAATTAAATCTTTAGTATTTTTCATTTTCAAACATTAATAAAAACTATATTAAATAAGTTACTTGAATATTTGAAATCTAGCTCAAGTTATGAGGGCATTTAATATTTCTAAAGTGTTAATCAATAGCAAATTCAATAAATAATTGTATTTTTACAATTAATAAATTGAGTTTTTGGAAAAATATGTTTTAAAATTAATAAAGATAAAATCATGACATAACTTGAATTTTTTTTAATTTTAAATTAATTATTGATAATTTGATTAATTGAAATTAATATATACCTATAAAAATCTTGGTTTGATTTAAATTTACTTAAATTTTAAATAATTTTTTTTATTTTAAAATCAACTTTTGAATGCTTATTATTGAAAACTTATCATGAAAAAAAAATGTTGCATCGTTGGTCTTGGATATATTGGTCTACCAACTGCAGCTTTATTGGCTGATTCGGGTTATCAAGTTCTAGGTTTTGATTTAAATGAGAGAATTATAGAAAAAGTTAATAATGGTAAAACTCATATAATTGAAAGGAACTTAAATAAATTAGTCAGTAAAGTTGTTTCTGAGGGGAATTTAATCGCTAAATTACAGCCATCGCAAGCTGATAATTTTTTGATAACTGTTCCAACTCCTTTTAGGAATGATTTAAAAAATTCTTCAAATTTACCTAAGCCAGATTTGAGTTATGTTTTTTCTGCAATAGATTCGATAATTCCCTATTTATTTAAAGACAATTTAATAATTATTGAATCAACTTGTCCAGTCGGTACAACTAAAGAAATATCAGAATATATATTTAAGAAAACAAGATTTTCTAAAAATGAATTAAAGTTAGCATACTGTCCTGAAAGGGTTTTACCAGGAAATACATTAGATGAACTTAAAAATAATGATCGAGTAATTGGTGGGATTACAAAAGCATCTAGTGAAATGGCTTCTACTCTTTATTCTTCTTTTTGTAATGGAGCGTTAATACAAACAGATAGTGATACTGCAGAATTTGTAAAACTAACTGAAAATAGTTTTAGAGATGTAAATATAGCTTTTGCAAATGAATTATCGATCATTGCAGATAAAATGGGTCTAAATATTAGAGAAGTTATTAGATTAGCTAATACTCAAAGAAGAGTTGATATACTTCAACCCTCTACAGGTGTAGGAGGCCATTGTATTGCAGTTGATCCATGGTTTATAGCTTCTCAATACCCCGATGAAGCATTATTAATTAAATCAGCAAGAAAAATCAATGATAAAAAACCTGATTGGGTTTTAAAAAAGATCATATCAACAATTAAAAAATTGCAAGTCTCTAAAGAAATTAAAAATAGAAAATTTAATTTAGGTATTTTAGGTATTACATTTAAACCCAATGTTGATGATATGAGAAATTCTCCGGCATTAGAAGTTGTCAATAAATTATTAGAAACAAAATTTGATTATGTCATAAGAATAAATGATCCTTATGTAGAAAATTTTCAAAATATAAAAATTACGCCAATTGATGAGGTCCTTGAAGAATCCGACTTCATTGCTGTTTTGGTGGGGCATAATGATTACAAAAATATTGAATTTAAAGACAAATATTATTATGATTTTTGTGGAGTAACAGATAAATAAATGCAAATCATTCAAAAACTAATTATTTAATTAATTTATTAAGAAGGAGAAATAAAATATTAATTATATGAAATTTATGAAAGAACTTTTCCTTATTCTAATTTCAATATTTATAAACACTAAACAACTAACTAAAAAATATTAAATTACTAAAGAGATCTATAAATTTACACTTAAATTTCTTAAAAGTTATTTTTTTTCTTTATTAATAAAAAATTAGTTTATTCAAAGTGAGAAAGATAAAGGCTTTAAAGTTTTGTAATTAATAAAATTAGAGAGTTTCTTAAAGAAATTGTTTCAAAATTAAAATAATTGATAATATGACTTATATTAATATATTAATTATTTAATAATTAAATATAAATATTTATAGCAAAAATTTATCAAAAGAAGAGAAAAGATGTTTAGGTTTGCTTTTATTGGTTGTGGAAAAATTGCATTGAAGCATGCAAAATTATTAGCAAATGGAAATATAAATGATGCAAAATTGCAATGTGTTTGCGATCTTGATTTAGAAAAAGCAAGACAATTTGGTACAAATTTCAATATCGCATATTACTCTGATTATCATGAAATGTTAGAAAAAGAAAAAATAGATGTAATAGTTATTCTTACAGAAAGTGGAACCCACCCTAATATTTTATTTGATACTGCAAAATACAAAAAACATTTTGTTGTAGAAAAACCTATCGCTTTATCAATTGAAGCTGCAGAAAAAATGCAAGAATTATGTAGTGATCTTAATTTAAAATTATTTGTTATAAAACAAAATAGATTTAATCTCCCTATACAGAAGATGCGTGAAGCTTTAGAAATTGGTAGATTTGGAAAATTAATTATGGGTACTGTGCGGGTGAGGTGGAGCAGGGATGAAAATTATTATAACCAGGCTGATTGGAGAGGTACATGGAAGCTAGATGGAGGAGTACTAGCTAATCAAGCAATCCATCATATAGATCTTCTTCAATGGATGATGGGTAAACCAATAAGTGTATTTGGCTATTCTAGTAATGCAATTGCAAATATCGAAGCAGAAGATACTGCAGTAGCGGTAGTAAAATTTGAGAATGGATCTTTAGGAGCTATTGAAGCAACTACTGCAACCAAACCTCATGATCTTGAGGGCTCCTTTTCACTTTTAGGAGAAGGTGGATCGGTCGTAATTGAGGGATTCTCTGCTAATCAAATGAAAACTTGGGAATTTGTAGATAGGTATATCGAAGATGCAAAAGTAGTTGAAAAGTGCGCAATTAATCCTTCAAATATATTTGCGTATGGACACAAACTTTATTATGAAAATATAGTATTAAACTTAAAAGGCAAAAAAAATAAAATTGTAGATGGCTGTGAGGGAATAAATAGTTTAAAACTAGTTGCTGCAATTTATGAATCTATAGAAACTAAACGTGAAGTTTTTTTAGATAATCTAAAAGGTCATTCAAAGTTAGGTTTTTAAAAATTTACTACTTCCTTCAATAATTGATTTATGATAAAAAAAAGGTTTTATAGTTATGATTAAATTCTTAGATCTAGGAAAACAATATCAAAGTATAAAAAATGATGTGGATGATGCAATAAATGAATGTATTGAAAAATCTCAGTTCATTGGAGGAGAACCAGTTAAAAGATTTGAAGCTGATTTTTCATCATTTTTAAAAGTTAATCATTGTATTGGCGTTGGGAATGGAACCGATGCTCTTGAGATTGCAATTGAATCTTTGCAACTTCCACCAAAATCAGAAATCATCGTTCCTGCAAATTCTTTTGTAGCAACTTCGGAGGCAGTCACTAGATCTGGTCATAAAGTGATTTTTGCTGATATTGATCCTAAAACATTATCTATCTGTCCAAAATGTGTTGAAAAATTAATTACAAAAAATACTAAAGCTCTAATAGTTGTTCATTTATATGGAAATCCCGCTGAGATGATAAAGCTAAAGCAAATTGCCAAACAAAATGCTCTTTATATTATTGAAGATTGTGCTCAGGCTCATGGAGCTGAATTCAATGGATTGAGAGTTGGAAGTATAGGTGATATTGCTGCCTTTAGCTTTTATCCAGGTAAAAATCTTGGGGCTTATGGAGATGCAGGTGCGATAGTAACAAATAACGATGAATTAGCTGAAAAATGCAGATTAATTGCAAATCATGGAAGATATACCAAATATGATCACCTTATTGAAGGACGTAATAGTAGATTGGACTCACTGCAGGCAGCAATATTGAGAGTGAAATTAAATTATTTAGAAGATTGGATTAAAACTAGAAGAATGCTAGCCTCTGAATATTTAAAACAACTCAGTGTAATTGAAAATAAGGATTTAATTCTTCCTTATAACCCATTAGATTCAAAACATGTTTTCCACTTATTTGTGCTGCAGGTAAATAACAGAGAAAAATTAATTAATGAATTGAAGAGAAATGAAATTCCTTATGGTTTACATTATCCCGTCTCTTTGCCTGAATTAAAGGCCTATGCACATTTAAATCAGTCTGCAAATACGCCAATTGCAAATAAAATATCAAAAAAAGTTTTAAGTTTACCAATAGGGGAACATTTGAACAAAAAAGATATACTTTTTGTCTCTAAAAAAATTATTCAAATTCTAAGTAATTAATTCAAAAAATATTTTTTATGTACTTACAAAATAAGCACACTAAACTTCTTGCATCAAAGATTAGAGTACATGCCCTCAATATGACAAATAGAGGTGGAAGTTCTCATATAGGCTCTATCTTATCTATTGCTGATATTATTGCTTGTCTTTATGGCTCAATTTTAAAATTTGATAGTCAAAATCCAAAGTTTGAAAAAAGGGATAGATTTATTTTAAGCAAAGGCCATGCTGGTGCAGGAATATATGCTGCACTTGCAGAATTAAAATTTTTTCCAATTGAAAAATTAAAAACCCATTATCAAAATGGATCTGATCTATCAGGCCATATTTCACATATTAATGTGCCAGGAGTTGAATTATCTACGGGCTCACTAGGTCATGGACTTCCAGTAGCAAATGGCATGGCGTTCTACGGCAAATTAAAGAAGAAAAATCATAAAATTTATGTTTTGCTAAGTGATGGTGAATGTGATGAAGGTTCTAATTGGGAGGCGGCCTTATTTTCTTCTCATCATAATTTAAATAATCTAACAGTAATAATTGACTACAACAAATTACAAAGCATTAAGTCTACTAAAGAGACCTTAGATCTTGAACCTTTTTCAGATAAGTGGGCAAGTTTTGGTTGGGATGTAAAGACTATTGATGGTCATAATCATGAGGAAATTATTGAAGCATGCTCTTCGAATATAAATTCGAGAAATAAACCTTTGTGCATAATTGCTAATACTATAAAAGGAAGGGGTGTCTCTTTTATGGAAAATAAAGTTTTATGGCACTATAGAAGTCCTAAAGGAGAAGAATTTATAAATGCTTTGAAAGAACTTAAGGAAATTGAGAAAAAATTATCATGAGAGATGAATTTGTAGAGGCCTTTAAATTATTGGCAAAGAAAGATAAAAATATTATTTTATTAACTGCTGATTTAGGTTTCGGTGTTTTTGATGAAATAGAGAATGATTTTCCAAATCAATTCCTAAATGTTGGAATTGCTGAACAAAATATGATTGGAATTGCAACAGGTTTAGCTTTAGAAGGCATGAAAGTATTTGTTTATTCTATAGGAAATTTTCCAACATTAAGATGCTTAGAGCAAATAAGGAATGATGCTTCTTACCATAAAGTTAATGTCAATATTGTCGCGATGGGGGGAGGTTTCAGTTATGGATCTTTAGGAATGTCTCATCACGCCACAGAAGATTTATCGATTATGCGATCCTTGCCAGGAGTTGAGATTATTTCTCCAGGTACAAAAGAAGAGGCTTATTTTGCAACTCAACTTGTTGCAGAGAGAGAAGGAGTTTCTTATCTTAGGCTTGATAAAAGCTTTTACTCTCCTAAAAGATGTTTTCAATTTAAAGTCGGAAAAGCTATAACTTATGAAGAGATAGGATTAATCTCTATTGTTACTGTTGGGGGGATATTAAACGAAGTAATGCTTGCTGCAAAGAAATTAAAAGATATTGGAATTGCTTGCAAGGTAATACATTTTCACACAATAAAGCCTTTTGATTTCCAACGTTTAGAGGAAATAATTAAGTCATCAGAGTTTATTATCTCTGTAGAGGAGCATAATATTTGTGGTGGATTATCAACTACAATTTCAGAATATTGTTTGAAATCAGGAAATTTCCCACAAAATTTCAAATCACTAGCATTAAAAGATGGATTTTCTAGTATTGTAGGTTCTCAAGATTATTTAAGGAATATTTATAAAATTGATCACCAAGCTATTATTAATTCAGTATTGTCATTCATTAATAGTGAAAATTAAAAAATAAATTAAATGAGAATATGGATTCTACAGCGATCAGAAGCAACTCCATTAGATAATAATGGAGAACAAAGACTAATGAGAGTTGGAATTATTTCAAAAATATTAGTTGATAAAGGTCATGAAGTCGTTTGGTGGACATCTACTTTTGATCACTATAATAGATGTCATAGATTTACGAAAAATACAATTATAAATATAAAAAAAAATTATAGTATTTATTTTTTAAAAGGTTGTGGATATACAAGAAATATTTCTTTAATGAGAATTCTTGAGAATAATCTAATAGCAAAACAATTTTCTTTAGCATCAAACAAATTAGATAAATCACCAGATTTAATCTTGGCATCCTATCCAACCTCAGAATTAGCTTTAGAGGGAGCAAAATATGCTAGGAATAACAACATACCATTTCTTTTGGACATAAGAGATTTATGGCCTGATATCTTTGAAGAATTATTACCCAGTCAATTGAGATTTATTATTAATCCATTTAAATTCTTTTTGAAATGGAAATTACGAAAGACAGCTAAATTGACTACTGCTTTTACTGCAATAACCGATGAATTTCTTGATTGGGGTTTATCGCACTCGGTTAGGGAAAAAACAATTCATGATAGAGCTTTTAAATTGGGATATTTCCCTCTGAAAATTAAAAATGCAGAGAAAGATGAATGTATAAAATATTGGGAAGGGTTTGGAGTCTCAAAAAAAGATTTTAACGTTATTTATTTTGGGGCTTTAGGTAATGTTTATAACTTTAATCCAATTATTGAAGCAGCAAAGATACTAGAAAAAATTGATCTCTCAATAAAATTTGTTATTTGTGGTAATGGCTCTCAATTGTTAAATTTAAAAGCAGCAGGAGAGAAGTCAAATAATCTTATCGTTCCTGGATGGATTTATAGAAATAAGATTTTATCGCTTATGACTCTATCTAATTTAGGATTAGCTCCTTATATTCCTATAAATTCATATTTAAATACTATTTCAAATAAAATAGCTGAATATTCCTTTGGAAAATTACCAATAGCACTTTCATTAAGGGAGGGGCTTTTATATAAAAAATTACAAGAATATAATGCAGGTATTTTTTATGACTCTGATCCTAAGATTTTAGCGAAAAAGATTCTTTCTTTAAAATCTAATAACAATAGATATGAACAACTTAGAAATAATTCTTATCAATTCTTTACTAAGGAACTTGATGGGGCTAGGATTTATTCTCAATTTGCTGACTACATTGTTAATCTTGCAAAAGAAAAAACATAGAATTTTGAAATCACCATATGCAAGAAAAAAAATATAATCCCTCTTTACTTGCAAAATTTGCAAAGAAAGTTTTACCAATAATTTCTAAAATATTTCCTAAATTTATTTACACAAAGTTTTATAATTATTTTTATCAAATTTACCTTACTTCATTAAGATATTGGTATTTTATAAACAATTTATCAAAATTGATAAGCAATTCTAAGATTAGTCGAATTAAAGTTAACTATACTTTTAAATTGCTTCCTTATACAATGGGAGGATATAAAGCACTTGAAAATGCATTTGATCTAACAATGAGAATTGAGCGTAATAATATAGATGGTGTAATTGTTGAATGCGGAATAGCTAGAGGTGGAACTGCTGCAATGATGGCAGTAACAAGTGATTATTTTGGTTCAGAAGTTAGAGAAAAATGGTTCTTTGATTCTTTTGAAGGTTTACCTAATCCATCTAATGAGGATTATGTTAATGGAAAAACAGGAAATTTTATAAGGGATTTACCAAAAGGATCATGTCTTGGAAAGTATGAAGAAGTTTCAAATTATTTTTTTAAAAATTTAAAACTTTCTAAAGAAAATACTTATTTAATTAAAGGTTGGTTTCAAGATTCAATTCCAAAATTCAATAATAGTATCAATAAGATCGCAATTTTAAGATTAGATGGAGATTGGTATGAATCAACAAAAATACCCCTCAAATATTTTTATGAAAAGGTTTCTAAAAATGGTTTTATAATAATTGATGATTATTTTACTTGCTTTGGATCCAAAAGAGCTGTTGATGAGTTTTTTCAAGAAAATAATTTAAATTTTGATTTAATTCCAGATGAAAGAGGTGGAGTATGGTTTCAGAAGAAATAATGTTTTAAATAAATTTGACTCATGTTTAAATATATTTATTTAAAAAATATTTGTGATATTTTTGTAGCAATTATTCTATTTATTCTATTACTTCCAATTTTTATAATAATAAGTTTATTAATTAAATCTGATTCTAATGGGCCAATATTATATATTTCCAAGAGATCTGGATTAAATGCTAAGCCTTTCATTATCTTTAAATTCAGAACAATGAAGGTTGGATCGCATAAAGGTCCAAGTACTACAAGTAAAAATGATTTAAGAGTAACAAAAATAGGTAGATTTTTAAGAAAAACTAAATTTGATGAATTCCCTCAATTGATAAATATAATATTAGGACAAATGAGTTTCATTGGACCAAGACCAGAACTTTTGAAATATACAAATTTATATAACTCTAAAGAGTCAATAATTCTATCTGTAAAACCAGGATTGAGTGATTTCTCTTCATTAAAATATTTTTCATTGAATAAGTTAATAAATAATGAGAATCCTGATGAATATTTTGAAAAAAATATTTTAGAAAATAAAAATCAACTTAGAATAAATTATGCAGAAAAAATTTCTTTTATTGTAGATTTTAAGATTTTAATAAAAACAATTTTTAAGGTTATTAATTCAATTTTCAAATATGACAAATAATCTAAAATTCAGCCATTATCCTCCATCTAAATTAGCCTTTGGATGCGAACTTTTAGGAGGAGTTGATTGGGGTAAATATGATCTAAATGCAGTAAAAAAAGCAATAAATTATGCTTATGATTTGGGAATTACAACTTTTGATACGGCCGACGTATATGGCTTAGGAAGAAGTGAAATAGAACTTTCAAAGACTTTAGGTAAAAAAAGGCATAAAGCATTTATTATTTCAAAGTTTGGGCTTAAATGGTCAACTTCTAATAAAAAAAATGAACGTGCAATTATCAAAAATGATTGCAGTTCTGCTCATATGAAGTTTGCATTGGAAAATACTCTTAAAAGATTAAGAATTGAAGCTTTACCTCTTTACCTAGTTCATTGGCCAGACAAATCAACACCGATAGAAAAAGTGTGTCATGCCCTTGAAAATTTTGTTAAGGAGGGGAAAATTCTTAATTATGGAATTTCAAATTTTAATAAGCAAGATATTTCAATAATTTCTAAAAACTCAAATATTAAAGCTATTGAAGATTCATTTAACTTAAAAGATTTTAAAGATAAGAAATGTAATTTTGAAACTGCAAAAAAACATAAACTATATACTTTTTCATATGGGCCATTAGCGCAGGGTCTTTTGACAGGTAAATATTCTGGAAAGCATAAATTCAAAAGCAATGATAGACGATATAGATTAAAACACTTCCAAAGTAGTGCTTGGGGTAATAACAATATTTTACTAAATAAAATATCTATAATCGCTCAAAAATATAACAGAAATTTTAGCGAAGTTCCTATTAGATGGATAATTGATTATGGTCTAGTTGATACTGTTATCTTTGGAGCAAAAAACATAACTCATGTAGATCAAATCTCATCTTGTTTGAAATGGCAATTATCTAATCAAGATTTAAATTATCTTTCAGGATTTGATCATGATATTTAATTTGATAGGATTTTATAAGAGGTTTTTTAATTTGAATATTTCTGAACTTTCTAAATTCTTAATTTGACAAGCATTTTTTTAATACCTATGTATAGAATAAATAAAAAGATTATAAATAAAATTTCTATCTTAATAAGAAGAAGTATCTTATTAGGAATTGACCTTATATTAATAACTATTTCAATAAATTTTACACAATCAATTAATGCATCACTTGCTCAACCTATTTATCTGAGTAATCAATATAAATATATTTTGCTATTTTCCGGTTTATTCTTCCTTATCACAGGTCAATATAAAGCAATATCTAGATACGCTGGAAGTCTTTCTTTTTATAAAATAATAATTAGAAATTTAATTTTAGTCTTTTTTGTAGGCTTTTTATTTATTGAAGATCAAATTTTAGATCTAAAATTTGTTATGCTCACATTCCTGACACTAACATTTTTTTCATTTGGTTTCAGAATAATCTTAAGAGACTTCATAAACTTTTTTAGTAATAATAAAAATTTAAAAGTTAAAGAAAAAGTTGCAATTTATGGAGCTGGTGCAGCAGGAGCACAGTTATATAATTCTTTAAAGTTAAGTGGAAAATATGATGTCGCATTTTTTATAGACGATTCGCCAAATTTGTGGAATAGAGAAATTAATAATATACCAATTAAATCCTCTAAATATATTTTTGAGACTGTTTCAAAAATAAATCAAATTTTGATTGCAATTCCTTCTTTAACCAAATCTAGACGGAGAGAAATTTTAAAAAATTTAGAACCTCTTGGAATAAATGTACTTCAAATCCCATCTTTAGAATATTTAGCATCTGGCAATTCGAATATAGATCAACTCAGCTCTGTTCAAATTGAGGACTTACTTTGTAGAGAAAGAGTTAAACCAAAAGAAGATTTACTTTATAAGATTAAAAATTCTTCAATTCTAGTTACAGGAGCGGGTGGCTCTATAGGAAGAGAACTTTGTGAACAGATAGGAAATTTATCGCCAGAATTATTAATTATTTTTGATAATAACGAATATAGTCTTTACGAAATAGATAAATCTCTAAGAAAAGATAATAAATTCAAAATAATCACCGTTCTTGGAGATGTAAGAAATGAAGAATTATTAGAAGATATATTTAAATCTAATAGAATTGATATCATTTTTCATGCAGCAGCATATAAGCATGTACCTTTATTAGAAATTAATCCAATTCAAGCTATAGAGAATAATATTTTTTCTACAAAATTAATTTGTGAAAAGGCTAATAAATATGGAATAAATAAGATGATCTTAATATCATCTGATAAAGCTGTTAGACCAACTAATATTATGGGTGTTTCCAAGAGAATATCAGAGTTAATTATTCAATCATATGCTCAAAAAAATGAGGAAGAAATAATTGAAAAAACAAAGAACTTTACTAATTTCTCAATGGTTAGATTTGGTAATGTTTTAGGATCATCGGGTTCAGTTGTACCTTTATTTACAGAGCAAATTAAATCAGGTGGTCCAGTAACAATTACAAATAGGGAAATAAATAGATATTTTATGACTATTTCGGAAGCAGCAGAATTGGTTATTCAAGCATCAGCAATTGCAAATGGAGGTGAAGTTTTGCTTTTAGATATGGGAAAGCCTGTAAAGATATTCGATCTTGCCAAACAAATGATTCGATTAAGTGGATTAAAAGTAAGAGATCAGAGAAATAGAAAAGAGGATATAGAGATAGTTTTTACTGGTTTAAGACCTGGAGAGAAATTATACGAGGAACTACTTATAGATTCTAATGCTGAAAAGACTGTTCATCCTCTGATTTTTAAATCTAAAGAGAAAATGATTAAATATGAAACTTTGTCATCAAAACTTACATCACTTAGAGAAATAATAGAAATAAGAGATGAAAGGAAATTGAAGAAGTTGTTAAAAGAGATTGTTCCTGAATGGACTCATACAAATTAAATATAGTTTAAAATGTCAAAAAAATTAATCACAATTGTTTTAGGAACAAGGCCAGAAGCTATTAAATTAGCCCCTGTTTTTAAAGCAATAAAAAATTCAAATCAATTCAAAACAAGATTAATTTTAACTGGCCAGCATAATGAATTAGTATATAAGGTTTTTAGAAATTTTAATATTGAACCTGATCTAGATTTATCTGTTATGCAAAATAGTAAAACACTGATTGATATTACATCAGAAATTTTAAAAGGCTTAAAAAATGAATTTAATTCAAATCCTTCTAATTTAGTTATCGTTCAGGGAGATACTACTAGTGCTTTTTGTGGAGCTTTAGCAGCATTTTATTCTAATATTCCTGTAGGGCATGTTGAAGCAGGCTTAAGAACTGATAATTTATTCGATCCCTTCCCCGAGGAGGCTAATAGAAGGTTAATTTCTCAAATAGCATCTTTACATTTTGCTCCTACACAATTATCTCTTGAAAATCTTGAAAATTCTAATGTTATTGGTAAAAAATATTTAACTGGTAATACTGTCGTTGATAGTTTGTATTTTTTAGTTAATGATGTGCCGCCTTTAAAAATTGATTCCACAAAGATTAATGGTAAAAAAATTATTTTAACCACAATCCATAGAAGAGAAAATTGGGGTAAAAATTTGGAGAATATAATTAATGGAATTAAATTATCTATAAAAAGTTGTCCTAATGCTTTTTTTGTATTGCCGATGCATCCTAATCCAATTGTAAGAAAGCCAATTAAGAAAGCTTTTAAAAATAATCCTAGTATCGAACTAATTGAACCTCTTGATTATATTGATATGATTTCGGCTATAAAAGCTTCATATTTTGTACTTAGCGATTCAGGAGGACTTCAAGAAGAAGCTCCTGCATTAGGAAAACCTGTACTAATTTTAAGAAATTCAACAGAAAGACCAGAAGGGATTCAAGCAGGGACATCTTATTTAGTTGGTACAGAAAAAGAAAATATTAATAACTTTATAGTTAAGTTAATTAAAAATGAAACCTTTTACAAAAAAATCTCCAAAGCAATAAATCCTTATGGAGATGGCAAAGCAAGTTTGAGAATTTTAGAAATTATTTCTAAATTCTTTGAAAAAACTTTATAAACTGATAATTAATATCTGAAGAAAGATAAACTAAAATTTATAAATTATTTACCATCTATTTTTTAAAATAAATTATGAATGAAAAAGATTTTCCATTCACTTATAAATCTTTAGAAAATCAGTATAACTTTGGAATTTCCTTAGGTTATAAATTTATAACCTGCCGTGAGTATTTTTTAAAAAAATCTAATTTAGATAAATTTACTGTTGTAAATAGAATAGATATAGATTATTCCTTAAAGAAGGCTGAAAAGATTAGAAAGATTTTTAAAAGACTTAAAATAAAAGGTACTTTCTTTATTAGGCTTCACGCTAAGGAATATAATCCTTTTTCATTTGAAAACTTTAGGATTGTCAAACTACTTTTAGAGGATGGTCATGAGGTGGGGTATCATTCAGAAATAATTGATCAATCAAATATATGGGGCATATCTCCTAGTGAATGTCTTAAAAAAGATATTGAAGTAATTAATAAAATGTTTGACGTGCAGATTAGTGGAGTTGCAAGCCATAATGGGCCAACTTTATCAAATAATTTAGATTTCTGGAATCATCATGATCCGGTTGAATTTGGTTTATTGTATGAAGCTTACGATAATAATAAATTCGATCTTTTTAATAATTCTTTCTATATAAGTGATTCGGAGTGGATTAATTGGAAAGCTTATGATAGAGGCAAACTACTTGCTGGAAATAAGCTTAATCTCAAGGAGCACTTAAAAGATATGCACCCTTTAATATATTTACTTATACATCCAGATACCTATTACGATATGCATGTCTATGAGTAAAATAATTAGAGTAAAAATTCCAAGATTCGATAATCAAAAACAAATAGTAATTGAGGCTTTATCAAAAAATTTTCTTGATCAAGGTCCACATTTAGATCTTCTTTCTGAAGTCCTTGCTAGAATCTTTAAAAAAAAATATGTCTTTCTCACAAATAGTTGCTTTTCTTCTCTTTTTCTATCTCTAATATCTCTAAAATTAAAGCCCAAAACAACTATTGCTTGTCCTTCTTCAAGTACATGTTTTTCTATTTGTAATGCTGTAATGGCTTCTGGTAATAAATTAAATTTTTATGATATGGATATAGAAACTTTTGGACCAAATCTTTCATTTTTAAAAAATGCTTTCAATAATTCTAAGAGTAAAGTAATAATAGCTCCAAATCATTTTGGTTTAATTTCTAATTCAATAATTAAATTTTCAAATTTTGGTCAATATTTAATAGATGATTCAGCTCAATCTTTTATTTCGAGAAGTAAGATACAAATTAATTCCGAATTAACGGCGTTATCTTTTTATCCTACGAAAATTGTCAATGGCATTAACGGAGGAGCATTATTAACAGATAACTATAGTATTTATAGAGAAATAGTTGAGAGAGGATCTTATTCTAATCAATATACATTCAATAATAAATCTAGGTTTAATTTGAAGATGTCTAATATTAATGCTGCATTTACTTTGGCTACATTAGAGAATATAGAAATTATTGAAAAAAAACTTTTGCAAATTTATTTCTCTTTGTATGAAATAATAAATTCTGAGAAATTCTCTGTCCGAAAATTAAAAAAATATGAAATACCAAGTAAATTTATAATTAAATGCAGAAATAAAACTATCCGTGATAAACTTTTAAAACATTTTTTAGATAATTATATTGAAGCCTCTTTAGAGCTTTTATGGATTTGTCCAGATAATTTACAAAAGTTATATCCTAATTCAAAAGAAATTATAGATACAACATTATCAATTCCCTTTTACTATGATTTAACGAAAAATGAAATTAATTACATTAAAGAGGTTTTCATGAAATTTGAATTATGAAAAATGATTTACTTAATGAAGTATCTCTTTATCTTTTAATGTATGTTCACTTTTATATTTTATAACTTTAATTAAAATATTATCACCGCAAACTATATGTGGAACATTTTTTATAAAAAGAACAGTACCAGGAATTCTTAGAAATAACATATCTGTAACTTCCACTTCTAAAAAAGTAAACTTTTTATTATTTGAAAAAGAGTATGCAAAAATTGGATCTCTAGAGAGAGCCCTTATATGTAAAAAAACATATCTTGCACTCATTCTCCATTCAATTTTGCTATCAGATAAAGTTCTAGCTCTCCAATAAATATTGTCTTTTTTTTCTAAATCTTTAGAAATCAGAATATTTTCAGTATAAATTTCTTCAATAATTTCAGGAATTTTCGAAGAAACTTTTTTATAAATTTCATTAAGATTGAGCGAATCATCTATATTTACATATTTTATATCCAATATCTCTCCACTATCAAAATCTTGATCTAATTTATGAATAGTAATTCCAATTTTTCTTTCATCATTGAGTAAAGCCCATACATCTGAGTTTTTACCTCTGTATAATGGCAATTCAGATGCGTGTATATTAACTGCAAAATCCTTTGCTATGCTATATTCTTTCTCTGAAAGTTTGTAAGGAAATTGACTGGAAATTATAATATTTGGTTTATATTTTGATAAATCAAGAATTTTCTTTTTTTTCTTTACAAATAAATTTAATTTATTTTCATGAGATGTTTCTTCTATATCTTTACAGTCGTATAGTTCAGGAATTACTACAATAATATTTTTTGTAAATTTAAGAAGGGAAATTAACGTTAATAAACCTTGATCTCCTTCTATATAAAGAATAAAGTTTTTCATTTTAAAATTTTATAAACACCTTCGTAACCTAGATTAAATAAGACATCTATTATTGATAGTTGTGCTACAAAATTTCCTTTAGATCCAATTTGATTATAAGGTTTACAGGCAAAATCTTGAAATTCAAATTTAATACCTTCGTCTTCAAAGCTTTTGGGATTAATAAAATCTTTGCACCCTGTACCAGATAAGTAGTATTTTGTATTCGACTTTTTGACTATTTCTAAAACTAAATCATTTCCTGAAAGTAAAGGAGGGAAATCTGAACCTACATAATCACTCGCAAAGGAAATATTTGTCATGATACCAATTTTTTTATTTATTAATTTAATTGCGTTTAAGTTGAAATCACATAAATTGGTGCATTCTTTAGAGTAAATTTCCTCAAAAAGTGGATATATCATTTTAAAAAAAGGTGCTTTACCATAACTTGATCTAATAAATCCTAAGTGTTTTCTTTGAAAATTTAATTTAAAAGAAACCTCTAAATCTCTTATAGCAATTTTTTTTTTATAAACAGGAATAGTTAACCACTTTACTTCACCATTGTAAAGTAATCTATTTCTTGTTAACCATGATTTGCCACCAGGTGTTTGAACATTATCCAACACTATAAAGTTATCAGTTTTGGCAATTTTATTAAATAGTCCTAACCAAGGGAAAAAATCTGGCTGATGTATACATGTTTTCATAAAAATTTTAATTTAAAAATAAAAGACATCAAAACTTATAGTTTATTATTTAAAAAAATTGTCCAGGATGTTTTAAACTATTTAGTTATCTGTAAATCTATCATAATCATCTCTTAATAAAAATAACTTTTTAAATTGTTTAAAACTTCAAATTTAAAAATTATTTGGATTGTCAAACTATTATAAATATTTTTATTAAACAGGGATATAAAACAAACTACAAGAGAGATTCTTATTTTAAAATAAATTTAAATTATCAAGATAACTTTTGATATGATCAGCATTATTAATTATGGATTAGGTAATCTTGGTTCAATAAAAAACATGATGAATTATCTGGATATTAAGTGTGAGATAATAAATGATATAAATAAAATAAGAAAGGCAAAGAAAATTATACTTCCTGGTGTTGGAGCCTTTGATACAGCAATTAATAAAATCAATAAATTTGAAGGACTTAAAGATATTCTTAACGAAAAAGCACTTAATGAAAAAATTCCAATTTTAGGAATTTGTCTTGGAATGCAATTGCTTACAAATAAAAGTGAAGAGGGAGTATTAGATGGTTTAGGATGGATTGAAGCAGAAACACTAAGATTTAATAAATTAAAAGGATTAAAAGTCCCACATATGGGATGGAATAGAGTTAATTTAAATTTTTCTAGCGATCTTACCAAGAATTTATTAGATGAATCCAAATTTTACTTTGTACATTCTTATTATGTAAAAGTAAATGAACTTAAAAACGAAATATTAACGACAAAACATGGCATGAATTTTTCTTCTGGAATTCAAAAAGAAAATATATTTGGTGTTCAGTTTCATCCTGAAAAAAGTCATAAATATGGAATGGAGATTTTTAAAAACTTCTCAAAAATTTAGAGTTAGTTTATATATTTATTAAATTTAGATATTCAATGATATTTGAATTTATTTATAATAATACTTAAGACTCTTTATTTATTGGAAATATGCATATAGTTTTTATATATGATTCAATTACCTGGGGAGGAATGCAGACATGGGTATATAATTTAATAAAATCTTTGAGGGGCAAATCTAACAAGATATCATGGCTATATATTTATGGAGAAGATTTTAAAAATAATTATTCTGAAACTATAGATTTTTCAAAAATTGGGAAAGGATATAGAGGTAAAGACTATATATATCGCCCATGGAAATTAATAGCTGCAATTTATGATATGGTTTTATTTTTAAAAAAAAATCCTACTGATCTTATTATTTCAGGTTCCAGCCTAGGAAGCTTGATTGCAGGATTTTCAGGAAGAATTCTAAATATTCCATGTTTCAGGATTTTAGGAAATGATATGGAAGTATCAGAGCCTATAATTTATAATCTCTATAGGATATGCAAATTTGATATTTTTATTGATAGATATTTTGGTGTTAATGCACAATTAAATCAACTTTTAAAAAAAGGTGTAAAGCCTCATAAATTAGTAAATATTAATAATGCTGTCGATACAAATTATTTTTATCCTTTTGATAAAAATAAAAAATTAAAAATCAAAAGTGAGCTTGGATATAATCAAAATGATATCATAATTGGTTGGATTGGAAGAATTGCAATTAATATGCAAGTAAAGTACACAGTAAAATTATTTGAAAAATTATATCTGAAAAATCCAAAAATTTTTAAACTTTTAATAGTTGGCGGTGGACCTTGGCTAGAAGAACTTAAGGTATTAATTTCTGAAAAGGAATTTGCTAGTTCAGTCCAATTTCTCGGTTGGCAACCATTAGAAAAAATAAATTCCTACTACAATGTAATGGATTTTGTCCCTCTTTTAGAGAAAGATCCATGGGGTGGAAGTATTGTTCGTGAAGCAATGGCTGTAGGTTCAATAACTATTAGTGTTGATGGTATTAGCAGAGTTCAAAAAGAATTTATGAATGGTGAACATGCTTTTTTAGTCTCTCCAAATAATTTTATTGAAGATTCCTCTAATATAATAATTGAGCTTTGTAAAGATAAATCAAAAGTTGAATATATTTCAAAAAAAGCAAGAGAATATGCTTGCAAAAATCTTAAATTTGATCTGCAAGCGGAGATAATTTATCAGACATTTCTAAAGTTTGTATCAAAAAAATAGAAATTGAATACTTTAATTAAACAGACATTAAATTCCTCAAAATATAGAATCTTATCTATTGGCTTAGGATTAGTTTCTTCATTATTAATAGCTAGAAATATAACTCCAACAGAGAGAGGAGAAATATCTTTGATTACTTTGACTCTTACTTTATATGCCTTGATTTCACAATTAGGTATTCCTGAAGCTATCGTTTTTTCTGTCGGTCAAAAGCAATATGATGAAGATGAGATTATTAGTACAACAGTAATATTTTCTCTTATCATATCTACTTTTATTTTAATAATAGTTATTCCTTTTTATTCTCAAAATAATATAAATTTCTTCGGTTTTTTATTTATAGTATCTTTACTATCCTTAAATATTTCATCTTTTTTAAAAAATTTTTTATTAGGTAAGAAAAAACTTGCTCCATATTATTTTAGCGAAACATGTAAGAATTTTTCTCTCTTATTTTTAATAATCTTTTTTATTTATTTTGATTCTTTAGAGATATCAAATCTATTTTTTTGCTATGCAATTTCATATTTATTTCCCTTGATAATAAATTTTTTCTTTATCAAAAATTATTTTTATAAAAAAAAATTCAGATTTATATTTAATAAAAATTGTTTTATTAATATTTTTAAAAATGGTAAGCATTTATTTGTTTCTTCACTCCTTGCATATGGTTATAACAGAATTATTTATTTTCTCTTAAAAGTATTTATAGATAATGAAGCAGTTGGATATTGGGCTACCATTTCAGTTATTCCTATTTTATTTTCGGAAATACCTCAATTATTTTCAAATTCATTATATTCATACACAGCAAATTCAAAAGAAACGAAAGTTAATACTAAAAACTTCATAATATCTTTTAGATTTGTATTAATTTTAGCAATAGTTCTTTTTATACCCTTATTAATTTTTTCTAATAAAATAACCCTCTTATTATTTGGAAATCAATATTCAGGTATATCAAATATTTTTTGTTTAATGTTTATCTCATATCTTTTTTCTGGACTAAATAATTTGATTCTTAACGCATTAACAGGAGAAGGTCGATATAAATATAATACAATTTTTTCAATATTAAATTTTTCTTTAATAACATTTTTGGGGATTTTATTAATTCCTAAATTTGGATTATTTGGGGCTTGTCTTGCTCAACTAATTACTTCAATAATTAATTTAATATTTTTCTTAATGATCTACAGCCGAATAAGTAAAGTTAGAATTAAAAGTATTTTTCTGATTAATTAGAAATTCCAAATTTTAAATTATTAAATTAAAGACTTTTATTTTAGTATTTCTTCTATTTCTTTTTTATCAGGAGTATTTATTAGAACACCCATATCTTTTTTCTGATATAAAACCATACTACTTAGACCAGCAGCAGAAGCATGCGATTCATTTATAACTTTTTTAATGTGGCTGAGTGAACCACATCCTCCATTTGCGATAACTGGAATTGATATTGCATCAGAGATTTTCTTTATTAATTCCAGATCATAACCTCCCCATGATCCCTCCCTATCTATAGAAGTAAGGATTATCTCACCAGCGCCAAGACTCTCAACTTTCTTAGCCCAATCTAAAGGTTGTTCATTACTATTTATTCTCCCAGATAATGTTCTAACCGTTTGCTTCCCAAAAATATTGCTTCTTACGTCAATTGCTACAATAATTGCCTGACTTCCAAATTGATGAGCTAATTCTTCAATTAACTTAGGATTAGTCATCGCATGACTATTTATTACAATTTTCTCAAAACCAATATCAAAAATATTTTTAGCTATATCTAAGGAGCTTATACCTCCCCCATAAGCTAGAGGCATAAAACATTCATCTGCAATTTTTCTTAAAATTTTAAAATTTGGATCATCATTATTTAAAGAAGCTTTTATATCAAGAAAAATTAATTCATCTACTTCTAATTCATTGAAAATAAGAACTGTGTTTATAGGATCTCCAATATAATTAGGATTACTAAATTTGACGGTTTTTACAAGACAATTTCTATCAAGAAGTAAGACTGGAATTAAACGGGATTTAAGCATTATGAATTTTCTTCAATTGGAAAGCAGTATTTTAAGTAGAAGCTCATTGGTATTAAATTTGCCTTCATCATTATAAAAAATAAAGGTCTAAGCATTTCAAAACGATTTTTATAAGTTGGATAATCTTTCCATGATTTTGGAGGTTCATTCATAATTCTATTATATTTTTCATCTGTTAAATCAAGTCTCTTCTTAAGATAATTAATTAAATTTTTATCAGGTTTTATTTCTGAATTATATATTTCCAAAGCCTTTTCCCTTGAGATATATTTATTTCTGGTAAGTGCTGAAAGTGTATTATTTCTCAAGTCGGTATTAAACTTTTGTGGCAAATATACTGTATGCAAGAATGCTGCAGAACGATTTTCTAAATGGTGACCTCCATAGTAATCCCAGTCAAAATTTCTTTTCAAAAATTGTTGAGCTTCTTTCTTGGAATATTTGATATACCAAAAAGGTCTTACAAATTTAACATTATCAAAAATTAATGATCTCAAGAATTTTGAGAAAGTCATTAAAGGGTAAGTATCCATTTTCAGACTTCCATATTTTTTATGTATACTTTTTATGTACTTACCATCAAAGTAATTTCTTCCTAAAGGTGTTATGCCTTCTTCTAGGAAAGAGTGTCCCTCGAGAATATATTTAATAGAGTATTTTCTTGCTACTTTTCTTAAAATATATGCAAAACCTAAATCAGTAGATGCATCAAATTCTGCTACATTGGCTAACAAAAAAGACTTGAATATATCGTCTACTTCCTTATTATTCACAACATAAGTATATAAATCAACATCCAATTTTTTTAAAACTCTTTTAATGTTAGTGGTAGCCTTTGATGTATTCCAAGTGTTGTCATAATGCAATGCTAAAGGTTTTAATCCCCATTTCTTAGCAAGATAAATTAAGTAAGATGAGTCGGTACCTCCGCTTACTCCTACAATACAATCATATTTTTTCCCTTTACCTGATTTTTTTATATCTTTTTTTAATTGATTAAATTTTATTTCACCCTTTTTGGAACCTGTACCAAATTTATTTTTTAAATCTTCAATTTGTTGACAATAATTACAAATGCCATTTTTATCAAATTTTATCCCTGAAACTCTCTCATCGTAAATACATTTTTTACAAACTCGATATTTACGCGAATTAATATATTTACATTCAATTAAATTGTCCGACATCTTTATGAGTTTAGAAATAATTTCTAATTAGATTTTAATTATAAACTAGATTTACCCCTCATTTATCATAATAGGAAGAATTTGAATATCCTTAATCTTTTAAAAGATATTTGTTTTTGATTATCTAATTAATCATAAATAGCAATGAAGTCGCCGATAATAAGTACATCTACATTTCTTTTTTCAAAAGATCTAATAGCATCAAGTGGAGTCATTACAATAGGCTCCTCATGATGATTAAAACTAGTATTGATTAAAGCGGGTCTAGAGGAAATCTCGTAATACTTCATAATTAGCCTGAAATACTCTGGATTATTTTTCTCTTTAATCACCTGCGGGCGTGCAGTATTGTCTACATGGACTGTCGCAGGGCATTTAAGAGACATGAACTCTGTGCATTCGTAACACATATTCATAAAATCTGTACAATTATCAGATTCTTTCCAATCAATAAAACATTTTGGTGCCAATAAAGTTGTAGTGACAGGAGCAAAAGGCATAAATTCACTCCTTTCCAATCTACTATTTAAGCTCATATTTATTTGAGGGTTATCTGCCGAGGCTAATATTGACCTATTACCAAGTGCTCGAGGGCCATATTCCATTCGACCTTGAAACCATCCTATGATTTTACCTTCATTTATAAGTTGAGCTGTTTTCATGATTTTTGCATTCCCACTTATGCGCGAATATCTGATCTTGCTGTTAATCAAAGTGGACTCTATTTGTGCATTATTGTATTGAGGCCCTAAGGATGCATTATTCAGTTTAATTGCTTTACTTATACTTTTTTCGGTTGTAGCGCATATAGCACCAGCTAAAGCATTACCACCGTCTCCCATCGAAGGCACAATATATACATTCTTAATCTGAGGTATTTTTTTTAGTTCCAGATTTAATTTAACGTTACCAATACATCCTCCTGCTAAGCATAAATTGATCGAGGAATTTGGCTTGTCTGATAAATAATGCGAAACAAGATCAACTAATGATCTTTCAAGGACATCTTGAGCTGCAAATGCAAAATTTTCCTTATTTAGTTTTCCAATTTTTTCAACCAAACCATCAGGAGTAGAATTATTAAAAGGTTTATAAAAATCACCAATCTTTGCATTTATTCTTCCTAATTCTTTATTAAATCCTATTGAATCCATCAATCTTTCATGAATAACTGAAGGATTACCTTTCGCTGCTAAACCAGTTACCTTACCTTCATGCCTATTGGGAGTAAAGCCTAAAAGTTTAGTTATTGAGCCATACATCGAACCCAAGCTTGATAATTCACTGGTTTGACTAATTAAACTTAATCCTTCATTTTTATTCGCTTCCCAGAGAGTTGTTGATCTAAAATCTCCTCTGCCGCTTGCAACCAAAACTAATGCCTCTTTAAAGGGTGAAGGGTAAAAAGAGAGACAAGCATGTGAAAAATGATAATCATAAAGAATTATTTTAGAGTTGGGAATGCCTAAATTTTTTATTCCCAATAGTAGTTCTTTTCTAAAGTGAGAATCACCGCTTAGACTAGCTTGAATTCTTTCTTTAATTATTTTTTCTGATAAAGGGTCTTTTTTAACAAGGTAAATAATCTCATCAATTAATGCTGGGAGAGTTTGTTTGGTGTCAATACCTCGCCATGATCCACATCCACACCAATCAATATCTTCAATAGTGATGTTACCCTCTTTAAGAACGTATTTAATAGAATTTATAGGAAATTTACTTGTAAGTTTTTCCCTGGTAAATCTTTCTTCTGAAACTGCTGCTACTACAACAGAGTCTTGGATGAGAACGGCACCGCTATCTATCGCATTCCCTACTCCCAAAATATTCATAGTAAAGAATTTTTACATTTATACAATTTGAATCTTAGAACAATGCACATTGATTCAAAGTTTGAACAAGAGAATATACTTTTAATTGTTACAAAATTAATAGCCATTTCAAAAAAAAATAACGCTTTTCTTTTAAAAACTAATAATAATTAAACAATTAAAAGTTACTTTTTAAATAGTAGCTTAATAAGATTAATAGTTAGATTGAATTAACATTCCCATTATATTATTCTCTCAATTAACAAAAAATTGAGATTCATAATAAGTGTTTATGCTTTTTAAGAATTAATAGTTTTAATTCACTTGTCTATGAATATTTGTTTGTATTATTAAAAAATTTTCTTTTATATTATTTTATTGAGGGAATCAAAATCAATACTAAAAAGCTAATCTATTTAATGACGATTTATTTGTAAGAATAAAACATTAAAATTTATTCTCAAATGATTACTTAGATAAAATATTAAGGTTTTAAGAATTTCATATTTATAAAAAGTTAAAATCTTATTAAAACTCTCTCTTTTGATTAATTTAAATATTATTTGTATTTAAAACTAAATTTAATTTATCCACTATATTTTTAATCTCTGATTTCTTTAGCCAGGGATGAAAAGGTAAGCTAATAACTTTTTGACTAGCTTTATATGAAATAGTGAATTCTCTCTTACAATTGGTATTTAAAAATTGTTTATTATAAACTGGTTGTAAAGGTAAAATTGTAGGATAATGAATAGCCGTAGGTATACCCTCATTATTTAATTTTTTTTGTATATCAGCTCTATCATTTAATTGAATAGTATATTGAGCAAATACTGAGGTATTTTTTTCTTCAATTATGGGTGTAGTTTTAATGCCAATTTCTTGTAATTTTTTAGAATAATATTTCCCAATTTCAATTCTTTTTTTTATTTCTTCCGGATAAATTTCAATTTTTGCTAAAAGTATAGCAGCTTGAATAGTATCTAATCTTCCGTTTATACCAATTCTAGTATGTAAGTATCTTTTCTCTTGGCCATGTATAGAAATCATTCTCATCTTTTCTGCTAAATCAGAATTATTTGTAAAACAAGCTCCACCATCTCCATAACATCCTAATGGTTTTGAAGGGAAAAAACTTGTCACACCAATAGTGCTTAAATTGCAACTTTTAATACCATTATGTTCTGCTCCAAAGCTTTGAGCTGCATCCTCTATAACTGGAATAGAGTACTTATTTGCAATTTTATTTATTTCTTTAAAGTTTGCTGTTTGCCCATATAAACTTACTGCAATTATTGCTTTTGTTTTAGGATTAATTTTTTCCTCAATTTTTCGATGATCAATATTATATGAATTTGGATCTATATCAACGAAAATTGGTTTTGCTTTTATTATAGATATTACCTCTGCAGTTGCAAAAAAAGAAAAAGAAGTGGTAATTACTTCATCATCCTCGGATACTCCTAAAGCCATTAACGCTATTAATAAGGCATCTGTTCCGCTTGATACTCCAATACAATGACTAGAGCCAGTAAAGCTTTTTAATTTAGTTTCTAGCTGTTTAACTTCTGGACCTAATATGTATTGTCCATGCTTTATTACTTCTTTTATATTTCTATCAATAATCTTTTTTAAAGAAATACCATTTTTATTTCTTACTTTTTTTTGACGATGTAAATCAATAAAATTTATATTATTAGTCTTTGATTCATTCAAAAATTTTTTTAAAAGATAAGGTAACTTTAATTTAAACATAATCAAATTTTTTCTTTTGTAATCAAGTCTAACCTTTTATGGAAAATTTTAAGGAAAAAATTTCTAGATAAATATTTTCTAGAAATTTAAACTGTCAAAGGAAATAATTATATTATTCACTTTTAAATTCAAAAAACAAATTAAAAAATCTTCAATATGATTTTATATCTTTTCCTTTTTAATAATGTTGCATTTTTGTCATTATCAATATTAATTCTAACGGTATTAATTTTTCGGGTGAAAAGTAAGGAAAGTGGCAAACTATCAAGACCTAATCGGATAATTTATATATAAAAATTTTTTGATTAGATTCTTTTAAAAGATAACTTTTATTTATCCATTTATTAAGTTAAATATCATTATATCAAACTGAAAAAATACAAATTTAGAAAATTTAAATGTTTTATTATTTCGAGAGATTTTAAACTATATAATTCAAGAAATAATTTGATATGTTTAATATCTTAAAAATATCAAAATTTAATCTAATAAAATTAATTTAAGAATTTAAATATTAATTATTCAGAAGTTAATATTACGAAAAATAATCCAATACTGTAAAGTTAAAAAATATTTTTAAAAGAATTCATCTCATAAAAAAATACATGTCTTTAAAAGAAAAAAATATTTTAGTTACTGGAGCTGCTGGATTTATTGGAGCCTCATTAATTACAAAACTATTTGAAGAGAAAGTAAATGTTGTTGGGATAGACAATTTGAATAATTATTCTTCAAGGGAATTGAAGAAAATCAGATTATCAAAACTTATTGAAGAGAAAGAAAAGCACAATGTTTTATGGGATTTTCATCAAATATCCCTTGAAGAAAAAGAAGTTATTTTCGATACCTGTAACAAATATAATTTCGATGTTATAATTCATCTTGCAGCTCAAGCTGGAGTTAGATATTCTCTGGAAAATCCCCATTCTTATATCAATTCTAACCTTGTAGGTTTTGCCAATATTCTTGAAATTTGCAGAGAACAGGAAATTAAAAATTTTATTTTTGCTTCAAGTAGTTCTGTTTATGGAATTAATAAAAAAATTCCTTTTGAGGAGAATGATAATGTTGATCATCCTATCAGTCTTTATGCCTCCACAAAAAAATCTAATGAAGTAATGGCGCATAGTTATAGTCACCTTTATAAAATTCCGACCACGGGATTAAGATTATTTACTGTTTACGGGCCTTATGGCAGACCAGATATGGCCCCTATGATTTTTGCAAATTCTATTATGAAATCTAAACCTATAAATATTTTTAATTACGGAAAAATGAAAAGAGATTTTACTTATATTGACGATATTGTATCAGGGATAATAGGTTGCTGCAAAAAACCAGCACAATCATTAGAATTAGACGATTTTGCTCCTTCATCTTCAATTTGCGCACCTTATAGAATATTTAACATTGGAAATAATAATTCTGTTGAACTAAATTATTTTATTGAATTAATAGAAAAAAACTTAGGATTAAAAGCTATAAGAAATTATATGCCAATCCAGCCTGGAGATGTAACTCAAACATATGCCGATGTTTCTAAATTGAATGAATGGATTGGTTATAAACCAAAAACAACTGTAGAGGAAGGTGTTAAATTGTTTTCAGATTGGTTTAAGAAATTCTATGATAAATTTTAAATCATTTTTAAAACTTTAAACACTAGGTTTTTTGCTCATTTAAATCTTTTAAATAATTTGATTTTTAATTAATTTATTTTCAATTATATTCAAACAAGTTTTAGAAGCTTTTTCCCTTGATTCAATAATTGCTTCCTCACTGAAGTAAGCTGTATGGGGATTAATAATCAATTTACCTTCTAATTCCAAGTTCTCTTTTATTTTTATTGTCTCTTCATCAATATTAGAGGGTGGTTCCGAGGTCCAAACATCAGTTGCGAAACCCTCTAAATGTCCTTCAATAATTTTCTTTAAAATAATATTTTCATCTTTTACAATACCTCCTCTTGAAACATTTATTAGATATGATCCTTTTTTCATGGTTTCTATAAAAGTTTCGTCAATCAGATTTGATGTTTCTTTATTTAAAGGCGTATTAATAGAGACGATATCAGAATTTAATAATAGTTCTTTTATGGAATAAAACCTATG
>MDTA01059350.1_pt1 | contig 27836 bp, 49 predicted proteins | sample 811151 | NCBI WGS metagenome assembly MDTA01 (sample SAMN05326648, study PRJNA326480) | marine metagenome | isolation source: seawater | place: Indian Ocean: South | collected 2010 | reverse complement strand
TGAACTTTCCAAAGCGTGTATATCATATTATCTATTTGTTGCTTTGTTAAATTGTAATCTGATTTCAAAGCAATATCATTTAACCAATTTTTATTATGTGCTTCTCCTGGTTCAGATCTCTCATACAATTCTTTTACAAAATTTTTGAAATAATTTAGTTTTTTCTCTCTCATTTTAAATCTCCTTTATCTTTACTCTCATATATTCTATTATAATCGAAAAACATCTACATGTCAATAGTTTTATGAAATAATATCAATAAATTTTGATAGGAGTATCTTTTCATTATTTCTGGCCACACCTTTTTTATTAAAATTTTGTTCCAACTCTTCAACATTATTTGGTATTTCTTTATCCCTTCTTACAAGTTTAGCAATATCACTGTATATACTATTAAATGAAAATGTATAATGGTGGTCATAACCATTCCAATTTTCCAATATTTCCACATTACTTTTAGAATCACCATAACTATTATAACTATAATAATGGCTGTTGGTTATATTAAAACCTATCACATTTCCTCCAACAACTTTTTTATAAAAATTTAATATACTTTTTAAATCATCCACATCTGAAGTTCTGTACAATGATTTGGTTAAAGGGTCATATGAAGATAGTTTAGTTACAATCCCATTCTCACTTCTAATTGATGCACCATTAGATGCCCCATCAGTTAAAGTTATGGTATTGAGGATGTCAATATTTTCTTCTTCTTTAAATTTTAATGCTATCTGTCTCAATAACATAATACTGTCAATTAATGGGGTTGCAGAATTTGGACCATCAGCAGTAAAGCCTGCTCTATATTTTTTTGTTTTAAATAGCATGTAAGTTGCCATAAAGTCATGCTGCTTAAGAGTTTGCTCATGACTGAACCATTCTCTCAAAAGTGGAAGATATTTCATTTCTAAATGTCTTTTAGAACTGTCATTTTTATATTTAACTTCCACATCATAAGATGGCTTACCATTACCAAATCCCATAACTTTATATTTTATTCCAACTTTTCTACAAAAATCCACAAGAATTAAAGCTTGTTTAATAGCGCTTTCAAATTTATCATATTCTTGCATAGAACCAGAACAATCAACCAACATAATCAATCCATGATTTTTACCTTCTGGAACTATTTTTTTAGTTTTGAAAATTTTATCATTCCAACGATAAGAGTGTAAAAGTCTTTCATCAATTATACCAGTGTCTTTCCTTTTAACTCTTTTTGCTACGTCAGCAGATTTTTTACGATTAAAATCCAAAACCATTTTAGTAATGGACTGCTTGTTCGCTTTTTGGAATTTCTTATATTTTCTATTCCACTTCTTATACTCTTTCTCATTATACATATTTCTCCCCCTTCACAATACCATTCTAACATATAATACAAAACATGTCAACAGTTTTTTTACCATGGCCCGTGAAGCTTACATCTTTCAATCCAATTTTTAACATCTTTCTCTATTGTTCTCCAATCATCATAGAAGAACTCTTCTTCAACTACAGGTAAATCTAAAGAAGAACTTAAAGGTTCTCTATAATAATTCTTATCCCTGTCTTCATTAAAATTTAATTTTTCCTCATTTTCTCTAAAATTTTTATCTGTTTCTGATAAAGGTTCTTGCTCATTAAAACTATTTTGAGAACCGCCTTGTTCTTGATTATTTTGAGGTGAATTTCGATCATCGGGTTTATTAATATTATTCCAGAAATCTTCATCATCACCATCGGAAGATGCTGACCCATTCTGGTAGTCAGACCCATCAGAATTTCCAGATTCTTGTTCAGATCCTTCACCATCCTCTTCGGAACCTTCAGAAGGGTCACCCATTAAATCATTAGGGTCTCCTGTCTCCGATTTGGGGTCACCTTCCTCGCTCTTCTTTTCTTTCTCTTCCATTTCTTCTTTACAGTACTCGAAAAGCTTTTCTGCTAAATCTACAACATCATCCCAAGTTTCGAGATTATTCATTTCTTCAATATACTTTCTCTCATTTTGTTTAAATGTCATTCCAGATTCTATCTCACCAAGTTTGAATCTTATATTCAATCTGTCAATTAAAAGCATATCCCTTTTCTCTTGTTCAGTTTTATCTCTTATACCAAACAGATCCATATCATAAAGTTCTTTATATCCTTTTTTAAAAGATGATTTAAGTCCTGGAAATTTTTTCTGGATCATTTTTTCAATTCTAGCATCTTCAACAACATTCAAAAAAGTTTTGAAGTTGACACCTCTTTTTTCTGTAGATTTATGCCACCCTTGTTTTGGGGTGTGTAGAGCGTGAGAAACTTCATGGCCAATTAAAAGGTCATAAACATTTTCTGAAACGTTGGCAAATTCTGGTAGAAATAAAGTTCTTGTCTCAAGATCAAACGATGCTGTTCTTGACTCGTAAGAATGAACAATTGATATGTTCTCTTCGGACATTAATTTTCCAACAACATCTTTATAATCTAGATTCTTCTTTTTAGGTGACATACTTTCTCCTTTTCTCAACTCTTATATTCAAGTATAATGTATTTTAAGGGGAATGTCAATAGGGATTTTCAATTTTATATATTATTTTTTTTGTGGTGTTATTCACTATATCTATTATAGTGTCGCTCTTTTTTGGATCTTTCACAGTTTCCCATGTGATGTTTATATCAGCTTTTTTATACAATGATTCATCATTCGCAGTTTCGTGTTGATTTGCAGGTTTAGTATAACAAAGAAATCCTTCATCATCTCTTGAAAATCTTTTTAGGTGGATGAGCAATCCATTTTTCTCTTCCTTGATCCAATGAACCTCATCATTTCTATAACTGTCATATCTAACATCAGTGACAATTGCAACATCGCCCTCATAGGTTGAAATTCTTCTGTCTAATTTCTCAATCCAATGTCTACCATTAGATTGTTTTCTTTTCAAGTCACCATACCAAACTAAAAATTCTCTGAACTTTTCTTTGTCTTCTGTCAAATCAGTCCACACATTTAAATCGCACATCTTATAAAGAAATTCATCACAATCGTTTTTCAAGTCAGATGCCAGTGCAAATTGTTTAGATGTGTATCCTTCAATGTATAGATTTTGCATTAATAAGTTACAAAGAAGATTTTTACCAGATCTTGCAACACCACTGATTCCAATAACTATCATAACAAAACCTTTTAATAAGGAGAACGGAAGATACAGGATTCGAACCTGTGGTGAATTTTACTCCACACTTGCTTTCCAAGCAAGCACCTTAAACCGCTCGGACAATCTTCCTTTCTCATTTATATTTATAGACTATGAAAGCCTAAACTGTTCTCTTTTTCAAAGAATTCATTACTATACGGTCTAACAACAACATTAACAGTGTTCATATAACCTTTAACATAATTGGAAAATAGAAAAACGAATGGAGGGGATTTTGTTTCTGTACCAAACCATTTTCTAGGTTTGGCAACCCACATTGTTATTTCTTCATCTTTCTCATAGATCCAAGTTGAAAAGTCAATATCAGGAACATTTGAAAATTTAGTCTTATATATTGTGGATCTGCTTGTAGGTTTGTGTTCTAACACTCTACCTAAAACTTTAGATTCTGGTGGTTTTAACATTTATATCTCCTTAATGATTTCTCTATTAATTCATTCCACATTCTTTGCTTCTGTTGCTTGTTTGCATCATGCCACATTTCCCACCATTCATAGGTAGGTCTTATGTTATGAACTTCTTTGTGTAAGTCCGAAACTTCTTCTTGATCAAAAGTGTAATTGTAAGACATTATCACCGCCAGTTAAGACACGTTCAAGTTACTCCATTTTTTCAATTTCTCTCTCTTATTTAGAGCATATTGGTTTATTTGATTTCTATTTAAAATGCCATATTCCTCTAGTAAATTTATCATACAAACTAGGTCGCCGACTTCTTTTACAAGACTTCCTATTTCTTCATCATTCTGACCAAACCGAATAATTTTAGAAGCTTCAACAGACGCTTCTGCACATTCTTCCATAAAGATTACCAATAATTCTTCCTTTTCATCGATATTAATATTATTCATAATTAACTCCTATTATAAATATTAAAAATGGACACATTATTCTTATTTGCATTACTAGTCAAACATGCTTTTTGCGACCTATACCTACAGTTTAAAAAAGTTCCACTTGATAAGACAAGGTATTTAGGTGAATGTCATTTACATTATTTTGACCATGCACTCTTAACTTTGATAGTTTCATATTTATTTCTAGTTCCCCTTGAATATTGTTTTTTATTATCAGGTATTGATTATATTTTACATTGGCATATAGATTTCGTCAAGACAAAAATTATGAAATTATTTAAAATTTCAAACTCTTCTATGGTTTATTGGTTATTTCAAACTTTTGATCAGATATTACACTATGGGACTTACTTATTACTGGTCTATATTGTTTCTCAAAATTTCCTATTTCAAAACATGTTCGAAAAAATCATTTCTCTTTTTTAGAAGGTCTTTATATTCTCTACATTTAGGGTATAACTTTTTCAAAAACCTGTACCTGTCATCTCTTATCTTGGTGAATTTCTTTCCGCTGAAATTTGTTAAAAAGATAGCCCAGCCTCTTCTAGTGTAATAGATACTTAATTTGAAAAATCTTAATATCTTATAAAAATCTGCACACTGTTGTCTATCTGTTATAACAATAACTTTTTTATCTTTTTGGCAATATTCTGAAATTCTTTTTAATGTTTCCAAATTTGATTTATTAAAAAGTTCTTCTTTCTTTTCTGAATCTAAATTTTCTATTTTACTTGAAAGTTTTTTAAAAAATGTTTTAGGTTTCATAAGAATATTTATAATACAACTTTACCTTCTTGTATTAATTTCTGTCTGTTCTTTTCGTGTTCCTCTTGAATGTCTTCTTTACTTTGCCCCAGATATCTAACAGCATGACCTTCTGTACACAAAAGGTCTCCACAAGTGCCAGCTAAATCATATATAACAAAATCTCCAAGGATTCTTCCAAACTTACCTCTAACATCTTTCACACTCCTCAAAAGAATATCATCACTCATTGATAGTATCTCTTCAAGTCTTTTCTTGGCAGCAAGTCCGAAAACTTTTTCAACCTTATCCTTGGTTCTTGATTCTGGTGTATCAATACCATAGATTCTGATTCTCTGTTTTTTCATCCAAACACCAAAACCTAAATCAATATCAACATCAACAGTATCTCCGTCAACCACTCTTATGTTTGTAACTCTGTATTCGTACAATCCTTATTCCAATTCCTAACTGCTAAATCGTATGAGGGTGCTGATTTTCCAGTCGCACCACAATCATAACATTCAACATAATATTCTAAATATGAGACTGAAGATCCTGCGAATCCGATTTCTTCTGCAAATTCTTCCCATTCAACTTCAAGGTTACTGCTACCACATTTACAATTTTGTAAATCATTGCCCATATTCACCATTCCATCTCTATAGTTTGCCCAGACAATTTAACATAGATCATAACTGGAAATGCCAACAAAAAGAATACAATTGCTGCCACAACGCCAACAGCTTCAATGTAAAAACCTAATAATTTTAAAAATTTCTTTTTCATAATAAACCTCAAGCCCCACTAACTAAAACTATTTTACAAATATGTTCTAATCTTTCTATATGTTCAAAAGCTTCCCAAGGGGTTTCCGCAATAGAAACAACCCCATGACCTTTAATACCCACAATATCATATTCCAAAGAACCATCATCTTTCAGTTTAAGGTTCTCGTGACATCTATCTGCTAATTCTTGTGATATGGGTGGAACATCTGGAACAGACTTCCCAACTTTTGTATATCTTCCCAACTCTGGAAATTCAAGAACAAGTTTATTTAGTTCTATTCCTCTATGAAGGGCAGCTACAATGTAAGTTGGATGAAAGTGAACAACAACTCTACTACAATTGCCAGATATATTTTTCTGTATACCGTAGTGTAATGGTGTTTCACCAGAGGGTGCTAAATTTGCTGATAGTGAGGTGTGTTCCAAAGTAACAAATTTATTGTTATCTTTATGTAGTGAAACTTTTTTCCACATATCAGGATCTAACATAGGTTTTCTAATACCACTAGGGGTTATCCAGAAGTGTTCTCTGTCTCTATTTCTGACAGATATATTACCATCCCTCGAAGTTATCCAATTCAGTTGATATGCCTTTTGCATTAACTCGCAACAAGTTTTTAACATTTATTGTCTATCCCATTTCATCTTTATAGTGTAAACTACAACCATTATGATTGTAAACCACCAGAATAAAGTCAACACTATCCAATTTTTGAACAATGCTTTATCAACATCTTCTGGTGACATCTCTAATCTTTTGACCATATCATTTTTAATATCTTGTTTGATAAATAGTTGCCACCTGAGGAATAATCCCCAAATGACAATGTTTAAAATGTAGTATTCTATGAAAGTTTCCATTATAACGGTATTTCCTCTTCCAGAAATTTGTTTGCTGCTTCTCTAACTTCTGACAAATTCCTATATTTACCTAAAATTACAGATTCTTCAGCCACACTATCTGGTTTATGTATTAATACAAAACAATCTTCACAACCAACAATTGAAGTTGAACACTCAACTATCAATTGACCCATATCAGTCTTTCCCAATTTTAAAACCATCAATTATACCTTAAATAGAATGTAAGTAGATTCTTGTTCATCGCTCGCCCCATCCATAGGAAAAAACTCGTCAGGTTTCATTCCAGAAAGCTCATAAGCTGTTATTTCAGATTTAGTCGATTCTTGAAACATTTCTATGATGTCTTGTTTTTCAATCATCAACATGTTAGCTCTCGGAGAACTAGCATTTCCAATATCTAAAAAATGAACATACACATAAATGTCTTCTTCTTTATTCACAATAAATCCTTATCTATAATAAACTGTCCAATAATAAGTTTGATCCTTCACAGTGACCTTTTCTGTGTGGCTATTGAATTCTTTATAATAGTCATGATTTTTATTTTGAATTGAAATCATTTTATCGAAATCTCTCTCTTTATAACAAGAGAGTTCGTGAATATCACCACCAGAAACTTCTAATACTGTGTGATGTATCTTATCCCAAATACTATTAACCAATTTAGAATCTCTCATTTTAGCTTTAAGGGATCTGAGAAATTCAAATGGAGTGTACCCATTAGTTTTTCTGTTATATTTTCTGCAACGAGAACATGAATAATATTGTTTACCTGACACGAAATCTCCACTTTGAAATTCAACACCACAAGTTTCACAATTAGTTATCATTTCTTTCCCCCATCATCATTTTTATTCTTACCATAAATCTCTTCTAAATTTCTCTTTAGAATATCCATTTGTTTTTTAGAGTTTCTCATTCTATAATATTGCATTACAATATTAAACAAAAAGAAAGTAAAATCACTGAGCAAGGTTGCTAAATATATAACAACAAATAAACTAATTAAATTCAATTCCATTATAAATCCTTTACACTATTTCCTAAATCAGAAATATACTCATTAACTTTTAAAATACTATTATTGACACACTTTTTCATAAGATTAACACCATCATCTCCAATATCTTTCCTCATATTTCTAATGAACTTAAAATCTGCTTTTTTCCAAACTTGAATCATTCTTTTGATTCTAATATTTTCTGGAGATATATTACCCATTAATAAATCGGAATTAGAATTTAAGAGTTCTATTAATCTATACATATATGAGATAAAATAACTCTGTTCAGTTTTTATTCCCACCATCCTTTTATATTCAATGGTATTTTGGAGACCTGTTTTTTCCATCTTTTTAACTTGATCGAGCAACTGTTGCTCTAATGCTAAATGGTTATTGAAGTCTCTTAAAAACTTCTCAGAAACATGCTTTTCAATTTCTTCAGTTTCCATTTTCTTTCTCTTTTTCTTTCTTTAGATCTTGATTATTAGATTTTTTAAACTTATTTCTAATTTCTTCTCTATCAGACCACTCACAATAAGTATAACTCACTTTTACTGACACAAATTCACCTACTTTAAAACCTTTTCTAATTTAGCCTTCTTGTCAATCATCTCAAAATACTTTTTTCTACCTATGATTGCCATTCTCAATTTAATATAATGGTCAATTGATAACTCGATACCATTATATCCTATTTTATTATTACTGTAAAGTATTTTTTTAGTTATAGGGTCAATAGAAAGACTTTCTTCTAAATAATGAATTTCATATTTTATTTGAAGCCCATGACAAGATTCTATACTCTTTTTAAACTTACCTTGACTGGTCATCTTTTTTTCCACTATATTAATTTCTAAATTTAGATTTTCTATATTGGACATTATATGTTCTACAAGAAGATTTTCCATTTTAATTATATCATCCCTGAGATTTTTAATGTCTTCATTCATTAAAATTCCTTGGTTATATATTTTATACAAACTTTTGTAGGATAATTGTAATTGTTATAGAATTTTCTAAAATATAATCTGTTTCCTTGAACATATACATTTTCTACAGGAGTCTTGTTATCATCATCAAGAAAAACTTCAATGACATACTGATTTAATATTTCAAATGGTAATGTAACAGTTTCATCTTGGTCAACATATCTCTCTATCAACATTATAGGTTTCATATTATTATTTAGGGGTGGGATTTACCCACCCCATTATGAGTTTTACTGTGATAGTTGTTCAAATAATGCTAGAGCATCATCAGGATCTGAAACTACTTCTTCAACAGTATCAGAAACTGTAGAAACTTGAACATCTTCAATGTCAACTACCTGTGTTGAATCGCTAGTTTTTACTGGTACTTGATTTCTACCCAAAACCTTATCAAGTCTTGCTTTTAATTGATCGTAAGTCTTGAAACTTTCTGGTGTAGTGAAACTTGTTAAAGGTTTAATTTGATTATAAACTTTTTCTAAAAAATCTTCATCATCATGGAGTGTGGAAGACCTATCAAAAGCAGAATCATCATAGTTCAAATAATCACCTTTCATCTTCATTCTGATTTTAAAATTAGCGCCCGACCATAAATCGAATGGATCAATCGCTTCTTCATCTTCAAATTTAGGCGATATCGCTTCTGTGATCTTATTAAAGATAGTTGTACCAAACTTATACAAGAAAACTTTACCTTCATTATCTGGATTAGTTGGATCTTTCACAACATAAATATTTGCATAATAAGAAACATTCCTTTTCTGCTTTCTACCTTGTGCTTTTAAAGCTTCATCTCCTGAATTATATAAAGTGCCATTAAATTCATAAACAGGGTCTTTCTGACCAATAGTGGTCAAGGACTTTTCAATATACCATCCTCCTGGTCCTTGAAAATAGTGAGAGAAAACTTTCACCCAAGGAAGTTCATCACTATCTTTAGATGGAAGGAATCTAATAACTGCTGAGCCAACTCCAGCATCTTGGTCAAATACAGGTTTCCAATACTCTTCTTCAGTATTTTCACCTTTGGATGATAAACCTTCCAACTGAGATTTCAGTTTATCAAAATTACTTTTTCTTTTTTTCTTTAGGTTTGCAAAACTCATAAATATACTCCTAATAAAATTAAGTTATTCACTATTATAACTTATATTTGTAAAATAGTCAATACTAAACAAAAACTTTTTTTAATATTTCTTTATATCTTTCTTTTGAGATAGTCAGAAACGGTTTGTACTTCTTTATTTTAAAGTGTAAATCTTTCCACATAAAGTCGTTTTCCATGCTTTTATCCCAGTGTTCGAAATACCCTAAAACAATATCAATAACAATTAAAGTTTCTAGATTTATATCTTCTTTAATGTAATGTTTTAATATCAGAGGATGCGATTTAGACTTGACACCGTTTTTAATGACTGTACATTTAAACATATCATTGAAAGGGACGTTTAAATCTTTCAAAAAATTTAAATCTTGTTCAAAGTAATATGGCAATGACGTCATTTTTGATTTCCACTGATCATAAATCTTCTCATTCTCAACCCCAATGAACTGATCTAATCTCCAATCATTTTTGTCATGGTAAGTAAACATACAAACAAGAAAGTTTGCGAATTCATCTCCATATTTTTTCTCAAGTCTGAATATGAAGTTCTTTCCCCTTTTTTGATCAAGATTACCAAATTTTTTTGTTTTACCTCTATACTTGAAAAAATCATAGTTAGAGGAAAAGTGTAATCTGATAGAATGATATAATCTAAAATACTTTTCTAAATTTCTATACTTACTTGATTCAATCATACAGGCAGTTTAGAACTCTTTTTAATAAAGTTTAAACTCTTTGCTTCCATCTCCAACTTACTCTTAAGGTTTGGTGATACGAGTTTCGAAACTCTATCAGGTTCTAAGCCAGTATCTTCACAGTATTCTAAGATGGCTTCCATCCATCCAATATCATACTTATAAACTCGGTCTTCAATCTCTTGAAAAAAGTCTTCCATATTTTCTTGCAATGTTTTGTTTTGTCTCATTTTCATCCTTTATCATTTAAACTATAATATTCCCTGACCTTATTGTCAAGTTTCTTCACATATTCTTTCACATTTTTTTAACTTTTGAACGTTCTTCAACAATCTATTTCTTTCCACCCTCTCTTCATCACAATCAATATATACACCAACGTATGAGAGATTCAGATATTCATCGGAATCGACTGCATCCAATTTAGAAATCCATTGTTCTTCTACTTCCCCACAACCTTCTCTTTCCTTATTATATTCACCCTTCTGAACATCGAATAACATTTCCTGATAAAGAATCTCTTTTGTCCATTCTTCTCTTGGATATCCTTCATCGAATAATTTAGTTATTAACTTGCCTGACCCTTTATATGATCCATTTGGGTGTTGACCGAAACATCTTCCAATGTAGTATTTTTTCAATACTGGATGATAAACTCTATACACATATCCACAATATATGTTTCCATCATCACCATACCAAAACTGATCATACTCACCTGCTTTTGATCGAACCATATTCCCATTTAGATCATAGTCGATAAATCCAGTCAATTTCCCTTCGTCATGTTCGAATGACACTCTAACTCTATCCCTCCAAAGCTCTACCTTTTTTATGTAATGCTCTTTTCTGAATACTTTGGTTCTATATGGATCAAGAAATGGACCTTTTTCATAATATATCTCTTCTTTTAATTCCCCATCATCATATTTCCACTCTTCTCTATACTTCTTCCCTAAACGCATCTCCAATTCATAATTCGGTTCACGATAGATTTCTGAACGAATTTGCCCATCTTCAAAATATTTTTTTTCAATTTTAGGTTCTCTAGTAGAAAAAAAAGGGCCAGAAGGTGATATAGAATCATCAGGATTATAATCATTGTCATATATTTTTTCTTCGATTATTTCACCATCATAGGCATATTTTTTATAGCTTTGAATCCATCCATTTTCATACACTGATATTTCTTCGATTCTTTTGGTTCCCCAATAATATTTGATTTGTTTTCCGTGGAAATTTCCACGTTCATTATAATTTTCAATATATCTAATTTTATGATATGGAGTTTTCCCTTTATGTTTTGAATTATACTTTATAAACTCACCCACTCTGATATTAATACCTTTGTAAGTAGTATATTTCGCACTGACTTCACCAGTTCTTTTGAAATAATCTACATGCTTTTCCAATTCTAATCCACTTGGAATTATCCCATTCTTTATACCCTCAATTAATGCGATTCTTTCTTTATATGTAAGATTATCTATATTCATTATTACACCTTTAGAATTGATTATAGTACTCTTTAATGCGATTGTCAAGTTTCTTCACATATTCTTTCACATTTTTTTCAAAGACTTGTATTTGACCGTCCCTTACACATACAAGTATTCTTATATTTTCTATCAACTTTCCAGTTCTCTCATAGAATGCGTAAGAGTAGAAAGTTGCTTGCAGGAAATAATCTTCAATCCATTCTTCTTTTTTCGGTTTCTTTGAATTCTTGAAATCAATAATAGCAGGAACGCCATCAAACTCGGCAATACAATCAACCCTGCCAGCAATCTTTAAGTTATCTGAATAGAGAGCAGTTTCTAAAGCAACCACATTATCAATTCTATCTAAAAGGTTTTTAAAACTCTTGAACATCCATTTATCCATATTAGATAGGTTTGAGAAATCTTCTTCAGTCATTTCATTTTTTAGATATTTTTCAGAATTATCGTGTAATGCGTTTCCGATAGTTGTAGCAACTTTTGATATTCTTGCTGCTTCTTTTTCACCAACCCTTTTCTTCCATGCTTCTATTGCTGGATTTTCTTTTGCTGATAATACTGTTGTGATTGAAGGGTAAGAATTTCCTTCTGGGGTTAAATACTTGCGTCCACTATCTGTGGTTTGGGAGTGTAGATCAGAATATCCCAATTCAACACTCTGGTGTTTAAATATCTTCATATTATAATTATATACTACTTTGTATCAAATGTCAACACTATTTTAAAGAATAAACATATATATGTTTACCAGGAGTCTGAATATATTTAGCTTCACCATTTTCTAAACAATTTATAATTTTTTTAGCATAATGTTTAATTTGTTTATTTCCATCTTTATCTATATAATAATTTCGTATACACTTTTCATGATAAATTTTATCACCATATTCTATAACACGACCTTTTGATGTCATACCACAATGTTTAAAATTTGAAGCCTTGTAAATAGTGCCTTCATGACCATAGAATGGGTCAGCATAAGAAACTACAGTCTTGTATGGTGTATTTTTTTTCAACCATCTTAAAGTGTTTCCAATAAAATAACTCTCTGTATTTTTCGGTGTATTGTCAATACAGCAAAGTCTTTTCAGTTCAACAACATCTTCTTCTTTCTCACCATAACCTTTCCAAGTGTTAGCCATTCCCAAAGCGCCATATATTATAGACCCTATCAGATTATTATTATAGAAAAGGCCGAAAACATTTGAAATCCTGAGACCATTTACATTTGAAGAATAGTGCCAATTCTCAACAAATTTTCTAACAAATTGGATAGTGACAGGTTCAACTTCAAAATTTCTAACAGATTCCTGCCTATAATCCAATTCTTCAAATAATGTAGATTCTAAATAATTCATACTTTTATTATAGACTATTTTTTAAGGAATGTCAACACTTTTTCTACTATTTTTAACATTTTCACTTTTAATAGGAATTTCTTTCTACTTATTTTCTCTGGTAGCTTTTCCAAGAACCTTACTGTTGATAAAATAACAAAAACGCATAAAGTCCATCCAACGATTAATACAACTAAAAACAACCATCTGATAAGATCTATAAAAAATTTAAAAGAATCCACTAAAACTTTGGATAATAAATTAAATAATTTTCTAATCTTGTCAATACTCATCTTAAAATAATTTTATTTTATCTAAAAAACCTTCCGATTTATCTTCTTCTTCAACCTTCTGTTCATAGTGTTCTATGCTGTCTCTCCAAAACTCAGTGTATTCATCTGGTAAATCATTCTTTGCTAGAATATACTCCCTAACTAATCCAGACCTTACAATATCATCTTGGTCAAACTCCATCATACTGAATGACTTCATCTTGTAAAGAATGTCCATGAATTCTGTTATTCCAGTTTTTCTACCTAAATCCGATTGATTAAAGTCTCCACAGAAAAGTAGTCTACAATTATTTCCAGACCTTGTGATAATAGAATCTAATTCGTGGAAAGTCATATTCTGACACTCATCAATAATGACAATAGCATTCTCAAAAGTCAACCCTCTAACAAAGGATGTGGTTGCAAATTCAATCTTGCCAGCATCTTTCAAATCCTCATAAGCATTTTTATTGATGAACAGTTCTGTGCAAATATTTGAGTAAGGCATTTCATACACATTTGTCTTCTCTTCAATATTCCCAGGAAGGAATCCTATATCCCTTGTTGGAACTACGGATCGAATAATTATAATTCTTCTTGCTTTCGAATTACCTGAAAGGATTTCATTTAGAGATAAGTACATGGCCATGAAAGTCTTACCAGTACCAGCCATTCCATGCAAACAAAAGTTTTTCCCTTTATGGTATTGTTCAAAAGTGATTTGTTGTTTTTCAGTTTTTGGTTGGATGTCAGATAATCGTAAGTCCATTTTGGGTTTCTCTTTAATGATTAATTTAGATTTAGAAGTTTTTGTTATTTTTGGTTTTTTTGGCATCTCTTTTATCTTAATTTCATACCACCATGAGGATGGTTTTTCTTTATGTTTTTAAGAATTTGTTTAAATCCATCATCAACTTTTTTAATACCTAAATGTACTGGATCGCCTATTTTAACAGAATTATTACCAAAAGACATCTCAACTTCAGTTGAACCACATTCAGGACATTCACTTGCATCATTTCTTTTTGCTATAGTTCTATACTGTTCAAACACATTTTCACAGCTGTTACATTTATAATCATATGCTGGCATTTTACACCCCATTATTCTTTGGAAGATTTAGAAGATCATATATATCATTATCCCCAAACCATCCAATACTCTTATCATTATAACTTATATCTTTCGAAACGTCAAACATATTTATAATAAACTCTGAAGAGCACATAAAATTATCACTTTTTAAATTCACATTCTCTATCCACTTTATTCTTAAATATTTACCAATTTTACTTATAGTGTTTTGTATTATATTTCTATAATCAATTAATTTGGGTTTTCTAAAATGTTTGAGGTTTAAAAATCTTTTAAAGGCGACACCTTCCTCAACAAAAAATGATTCTGCCTTTTTGAGTGCAATAACTTGAGAATTTTCTTTATATTCTGGGAGAGATTCTAAAAAAATACCTTTCTCATCAATACCCATAACTGAACCAAATTCAGATACAAAAATTACAGAGTCCCAGTAAGAATTGTGAACAATTCTATATATTATAGATTTTAATCCTTTTGTTCTTACTAAATAAAGATTGTAGAAATGGTCTTGTTTTCTTTCTATCATAATATTATTTAGTATCTTTTCTGGGTCTCTTTCCAACTTCTAAAACCTCATCACATTCAGGGCAAAACTTTTTCTCATTCACATTAATAGAATCTTTAAGACATTTATCAATTCCATGCTCCATTATTTGTTCAGAATAATATTCTTCCGCAAAAAGATGTCCTTCTGGGCATTTATAGATTATTTTTAAGGAATAATCAAAAAATTCTAAAGGTTTACCATTAGTTAATTTTTTTCCAGTCTTTAGACTGTAAATTTTACCCATTAGACATTTCTCTATGCAATTTTAGATAAATGTATAATTAAAGTATAACTGTCGTAAACGGTCTCACCAGTATAATGTATTATATCTATCGGACTTGATGAATTTGAATAATCTGCTAAACCAGTTTGTAAATTCCATTGCCCATTACCTGACAATTCATAAATAACTTCTGAATTTCTTTCTAGAGCTAGATAACCATCTGCTGTGGTCCATCTAATAGAGAGTATAGAATATCCAGAAGGGATTGTTCCGCTATAGTTTCCATCCTCTAGAGTTATAGTTTCTGAAACTTCAGAAATAATTTTAACTGCTAATTCATTTGCTGTGTTTTTTAGTATTTGTTTTGACATTTTATTCTCCTTGATTATTACCAGACACCTTGTTGCTCCAAAGGAGGAGCAGAAATTTTATCACTACTTTGATTTATATTAACTACAGAACTATCACCCTGTTTAGTATTTTGTATGACATTTTGATTTAGTGATGGTTGATCAGCTTTATTTTGTTCTGAAACTTTTTTCTGTTCTTCAACTTTCTGAAGAACATTCGAAACTTCTGGCATTTTAGTTGGTTGTTGACTTTTAACTTGTTGTGATACACTATTTCCATTGATGTCAGAAGTTAATTTTTTGACTTCTTCTGGACTTAAAGTGCCATCTGAAGATCCAATATCAAGTAAATATTCAGCATATTCTTTATCATCTTTCATACTGGATTTGATATCTTTTATCAATTTTTCTTTTTGGGCAAATTGTTCTGTTCTGGTTGTTAATCTAGAACTGAATAGAGCAAAGCTTTTTGATTGAGAAGCTTCTTCTTTTCCTTTAAATATACCGAGGTCTTTTGCCATATCATCATTAACAAAAGGTTTACCATCTTTAACTTGAACCGCACCAATTTTTGTAAGCCTAGTTAACGTTCCAGGATTAGCAGCAAGATATTTGTCCAACCTCATCGGAGAAACTTTACCTTCTTTATTTTTAGTGTTAACAAAATATTCAGCCATTGGACTGGATTTAAGTTTCTGACCTCTTTGTTGTTCTGCTTCTTTTGATTGTGCCTCTAATTGCTTTTCTTCCTTTTTTGCTCCAAGGAACCCTAGACCTTCTTGAGTTGCCTTGTAAACTGCATATGTTGATGCTGCTGTCACTGCTGCAGCACCTGCTCCGATTGCTAATTTTGCTGCTCCAACTTTTGCTAAAGCAGCACCTGCAGTTTTTAATGGAGCTGCTGCTTTAGTCAATAGTCCTCCACCCTTTTTCGATAAATTTTTTAAAAAACCACCCTTTCCATCTTTACCTCCATCACCAAATAAATCCAAGAGGTCTTTAAGACCTCCACCTTCTTCACCTTTTTGCTTTTTAGGAGCTTCAAGTAAACCTGATATTTGTTTTGTTTGAGGTTCTGGTAGTAGATCTTTAACATTTCCAGCTTCAAGTTCAGCTTTCCTTTGAGCAATATCTCTTTCTTGTTGTAACCTGATATCTTCTTTTCTATCAGCTTTTCTTTGAGATTCTTGCCTTTCTCCAGATTGTATTAACTCTTCTTGGAATTGTACCAGTTGATCTAATCTATTTAATTGCATTTCTTCAAGTAATGAACTTTTTTCTTCATAAACTTGAATAATTTTATCTCTCTGTTCATTGGTTAAGTATTCATTTTTTGTTAACTCGTTAAGTTCTTCAACTTCATTTTCTAGAGTTTCTTTTTCATCCCTCGCTTTTTCACCTTCAGTTCTCACATCTAAAATATTTCTAATGTTTTTAAGAGGGGAAAAATAATCTTCAAGTTTCAGACCACCTATATCAAAATCAGTCATATCAAATAATTCTGATTTTGCAATATTCATACCAGTCGAAAAAAGGTCTTTGAATATGTTTCCTGTTTTTAGATAAGGTGCTGCCTTCACTGCAATTGGATCTTCTCCAGTTTCTTTAGATTTTATTGTATTATCTTTCTCATCACCTTTTATTTGATCTTTCAGTTCTTGTATTCTTGCGTTTAATTCTGAATGCCTTTCTATTGTAGATTGAGTCAGCTTGATATTTTTATCTTCTTTTCTTTCTTGTATTTTACCTTTTGTTTGTTGTTCTTGCTGTTCTTTTTTCGAAATATCAACTAAATCGTTCAAAGAAGTTGGAACTGAACTTCCAATATTTTTAATTTCGTCGAATGTTTGCCTTAAAATCTTATAAACATCATTAATACGACTCATTTCCTCATTGGATCCACCTTTATCAGGATGACTCATGAAAGAAAGATCTCTATATGTTGATTTTAAATCTGATAAAGAAAAAGAACCTTTTAAACTTTGAAGGTCTTCATTAGAAAAATTTAAAAAAAGGTCTTTTAATGTTTCTTGTATATTTGATTCAGATGAAATTGAAGGTAATGTTGCCATAATCAGTATTTATACTCTAGTTTTTGTTTAACCTTCTATTTTCTTCATCTATATTTTGAATCAGTAATGAAACATATATTTCTCGCTCAAAAGGGAACATATTTTCTAGCTCAGTGAGGGTGAACCTGTTGTTATAGACTATCGCACTATTAGTTCTATAATAGTTTTCTATATTATCGTGGGATAGTCCTATGATAAAAAAGATTGAACCCCCTCTATGACATGGGATTCTTTTTTACCACATTTAGAACAAGTCCATTCTAAATCATAACAAACTTTTGGCATAGTTTTGAAGAAATTTTTAATAATTTCCATATGAGTCATATTAAAACCAAGGAAAAATTCTTTTTTCTCATCTGTAGAGAAATCTTTCATCATGAAAACATCTTCACCTTGAATGACCATATCAACACAATTAATTATGACACCCAATATAGAATCTAAATCTTCCCCTGATTGTTCTAAATCTAAAATATCTTTATATTTTGGATATCTCATCTTCAATTTTATATCTCGGGATTCATCTAATACTAAAATGTCTCCATGCCCTTCTTCATTTTTTATATAAATTTTATTTAAATCTAAATAAACTTCTTGAACATGATCACAATCAGTTTCATCAACATGTTTCATTCTTAATTCTATAATATCACCAACAGACTTTTCTCTTAATTTAAGAAAAATGTATTCAATATCAAATAAGGATAATCTGTCAACATCCTCAAGATTGGTACAGGAGGTTATTAAAGATTTTAAAGACTCATATATCATATTAACATCATCAGACTCTTTAGTTATTTGAATGTACTTTTCCTCTTTAACTAGAAAAGGTCTATATGTGAAAGCTTCTCCTGTGGATGGAAGTTTATCGCTAAATCTTGGAGCATTTAGCACTGGCAATTTTGTACTCATAATATATTTCTCCTGTATAAAAATTATCGTGGAATTTCAAAATATTCAACTTCCCACTTTTCATATGAGAAATTGACAGTCATTCTTAACACTTCACTAGTTCCCCAACTAACTGATTGGCTGGAAACTGATAAAGGGTATGTATTCTTAAATTTGAATGCGCATGATTTTATATTACTCTCCCCAGTATACATTGAAACTTCTATCTGAGGTGAAATTATATCGTTATAATAGGAAGCTCGTTTGGATTGATTTCCTATGCAAATTTCCATCCACTCATCAAAAAATCTTCTTTCTATCATAGAAGCTGAGCAAATAAAATTTAAATTTAGATCTGAAAAGGAAACACCTAATGGAGTTTGTCTCTCGATCACATACTCTTTTATTTTTTGAGTTTCAAAAGTTTTTCCTGGAAGGTCTGCTGATTCGCATTTGAAGGAAAGGAATTCTAGGTTTGTCCATGGTGACTTTGTTAGCATTTTGGTGCAAGCTTGAAACTTGACATCCATTAAATTTGTTTTTGCAAGACCACCGCTTAAACTATCTCTAAAGTTTTTAATGCTTTTCATATCAACTATTATTTATAATATCATTTCTAGAGTCTATAAAAATATTTTTTTGTAAAGCGACACCACCTCTACTGTTAAAAAATTTAGCGCTAGGAAGTATCATAGCCAAAGTCCATTTATCTGAAGGTATGTGATACATTGGCGTTTTCAATTGAGAATATAAATATCTTTTAATACAAGGTTTATAATATTTTTTCCCACTTAAAGAATTTAACATATTGTATCTTATAATTATCCTAGTGTCTTCATCCAGTTTACCAGTAGGGGAAGAAACAAAATTCCATAATTGATCCATTAAAACAAATCTTAGAGTTGTGGGCAGGTAATGAAGGTTCAAACCTAAAAAACCGTTGGAATACCTCTCTAAAACTATTGATAGAGGGAAATAATCATAATATTTTAGTTTTGATTTAGTTTTTGCATCATAGACGAATTGATACATGTGACCCCATCTACCAGAACCTTCAGTTTTTGATGAAGATTCTTTTATTATATTTTGAGAGATTGCTTGGCTTCTATCTGCCATCCATTCCATAGATTTTTCTATTGTAGTTTTTTTGCCAACTTCACTTTTATTAAAAAAATTGGATAGACTCATATTTTCAATTCCTTTTCAGTAACTATTTTAAATTTCCACCCATATTTTTCACAAAACCTTTGAGCTGATGTCCATTTAGCATTATTTATCTGCCAAGTCACATTTTCTCTTATTTTTTTTCTCTGTTTGATGCCAAATTTACCACCTTTCGGCTTTTTTACTTGAGAATTTGGCTTTATCTCTATCATCAAGGTTTCAATTTCACCTTCTCTATTGAACTTTTTAACTATAAAATCTGGATAATATCTATGAACTCTCCCATCAACTGGGGATCTGTAAGGCACGCTGAATTCTTCTGAACTCCACTCAAGTATAGAACTATGCTCGTCACAGAAAATCATAAACTTTCTTTCCCACGATGACCTATAGACAATGTTATTAGGATTACCTCTATACTTTTTTTTATTTTTTATTTTATATTTTCCAGTCAAAGGCATATAAATATATAGTATATTTGGGAGAAATATATGGATTTAAAAGATAAGATAAAAAAATCTGGAATAGAAACAGTTAAAAACAAATTAGAATCTCTTAAAAGCAGATTAGAAAAACAGAAAAGGCCTGAAAAACAATCTAAACTTAAAAACTCAATTGAAGGGGCGCTTTCAACTGGTAAAATTGAAATTTCTAAAAAAGCAAAGGATCTCATAAATCCAGATCTTAATATTTCAAACAGTAGACAAAAATCTTTCAAAACTCCATCCAGCGATTCAGAAGCTAAAAAATTTCAAGAAGAAACTAAAAATTCTGTACTAAAAAGCGACATAGGGAAGTTGGGTTTGGGTATAAAGGAAGACCTTAAAAATAGAGCAAGAGATGCTGTAAGTAAAATGTTAGGTGAAGATATCAGTGGAAGTATACTGAAAAAGAACCCCAACCCTACATCAACACCTAAAGATGGAAATACTGGAACAAAGGACGTTTTCACAAAAGGTAAGGGTGTTGCAACAACTAGTTCAGAAATGGCCAACCCTTTAATGGTTCAAAAACTTAAAAATTATGAGCAAAAAGCGATATACAAAGATTTAAGAGACGACAGAAAAGACCCTGGAATAAAATTTAAAGTAATATCTGCAGAATCCCCTGGAACTGAGCAAATGGAAAAGATGAAAGGATTGAAAGTTAAAAAAAGATCTAGAGGTTCGGTTAGACAAGAAGTTATTCTTCCAATTTTACAAAATGAGCTATCTTCTACTTATGGATTTGATTATGAAGGTTCTGAAAAAGCTATCCTAGGGGGGAAAGATGGAGGGTTTTTTGACGCTTCTGCAGCAATAAAAGGAATCGGAGGTGCTTTGATCGGTGGGGTTGGTAGTGCCCCAATAGTTGGAAATTACATTGAAAAAGTAGCTCAGAAAGGTCTACAAGGTATGGGGGTTGCGGTAAATCCTAATCTTGAACAGATATTTAAAAATGTCGCATTTAGAGATTTCAGTCTAGACTTTATTTTAGTGGCAAAATCCGCAGAAGATGCTAAAGAATATCAAGAAATAATAAAAATGTTCAAATATTGGTCACACCCAGAATCTGTAGATGGATCTTGGAATGGGTCAGTGTTACCACTTTTATATTATCCAGATCTTTGGTCTGTAGAATACATAGTTCCTGATTATAATATCGGAACTGAAAATGCTAGACCCTCTCAAGGAGGAGTTATATACAGAACCAAAATGGCATATTGTACAAAGATAGATGTTTCATATTCAACTGGAGATTATCTACTTTTGGAAAATAATGAGCCTGCTGTAATAAAACTCTCATTATCATTTAAAGAGAAGAATTTATTAACTAGAAAAGATATTATTACAGGAGATGAAGTATAATGTCAAAATTTTTCAATAACTATAGAACAACTGAATATAAACTTTTTGGTAAAACTTTCAATCTGACCAATATAACTTTGAGATATAAGTTCAAACAAAATTTAACAAAAAATATATACAATTTTTACGATTACACTTTAAAAGATGGAGAAAGATTGGATCACCTTTCTGATATGTATTATGGAAATAGTGATTATGTTTGGGTTATAGTTCTAGCAAATGATATGATCGACCCGCAATTCGACATTCCAAGACCTTATGATGAATTCAGAAAATATGTTATAAATAAATATGGATCTTGGGATAATGTGGTCAATGGAATTCATCACTATGAAAGAATTGCAATCTATAAAGACAATAACACAAAAATTACAGACCTTAATCCTCCATTAATAATAAGTAAAGAGTTTCATGATTCCCAAGAATTAATAGATTTAGAAAAAAAAGAAGTCACTAATTTAGATTATGAGACTGAATTGAATGAGAAAAAGAGAAGTATAAAATTATTAGATGCTTCTCAATTAAATATGATAATAGATTTAGTAGAAAGTGTATTTGAATGAGTTCCAATTTTCAGTTAGATTTACCTTCAGAGTATTATATAGATTCTATTGTAATAAAATCTAAAATTACAGAAAAGGAAGTCAACATATCCAACATTTACAGGAGTATGGTTATCCATGAGGGTGTAACTTACAATTTTATGTATGGAACTATTGACGTTTTTGACACTAACGGATTCATAGAAAGTTTACCAATTATTGGTGAAGAAGAAATTAATTTCAAAATAAAGAAAAAAATGACTGATGAGAAATATTTTGAAATAAAAGGTAGTGTTTACAGTATAACTGAAAGAAGAGAAAAAGAAGATGCAAAGTCCATGGAATCTTATAAAATAAATTTCATGACTGAACTTTCCCTTGAAAATCAAATAAAAAGAGTTTCAAAAACATATGACGGAACAGTTTCTTCTATGGTGGAAAATATCACCAAAAGCTTTTTAAATCTTAAGAAGGTGGAAGAAATTGATAAAGATAAACCCAAACCTTATGAGACTATATTGATTGAAGAAACTTTTGATGAAAATAAAATAAATATACCAAATTTAAATCCAATTCAATCTGTAAATTTTTTAACGAAGTTTGCATACTCTAAAAATAAAAATAATAAAAACCCTTTTAATACAACCTTCCATTTTTATCAGACAAGGCAAGGATATTTTTTTCAATCTATTGAAAACTTAATACTTCAACAAAAAGGTGAAGAAAAGAAAGAATATTTATTGGTGAATAATCCTGGATTGAAGTCTTCAACTAAAGAAGATGTTAAAGTTTCAGATTTAGCTTCAGTGTTAGATTATAAGATTGTAAACCTTTATGACAATTTCAAAGCAGTCAATACAGGTTATTATGGTGGATCCAATTTAGGATATGACACATTAACAAAAACATTACATCAGTATGACTTGAATTATAATTCAGATTTTGATAACTTGGTCAATTTAGATAAGTATGACACAAACAGTGATAATTTTATTTTCATAAAAAAGCCAGAAAAAACTAATATTTGTTCTCTTCCCACTAAAGCAGGTTCGATTAAAAGTAAATATATTGAAGAACACACTTCTAAAGACATATATTATACTAAAGAGGAAAAAATAAGATTATTAAAGAATACTAAAAAAAGCAGATTTAATAATAGTTTAGTTTTGGAAATCACAGTTCCATCGAACCCTTATTTGTATGTGAATGAAGTCATAAAATTAAAATTTCCTAGTTTTATACGAGGTAATGATGGAAAAAAACAATATTTAGATGATAAATATTTTAGTGGAGAATATATTATTATCGGGATAAAACATGTGTTTTCTGAAAGGTCAGCTAAAATGTGGCAGATGACTTTAACGATATTGAAAGATTCTTATAAAACTAAAATAGAAAAGAAAAAGTAGATTATTATGTTTGGATTTGAACCTGTTTGGTTTATAGGTGTAGTTGAAGATAGAACGGACCCTCTTAAAACTGGAAGATGTAAAGTTAGATGTTTGGGATTTCATCAACAAAATATTTCAGAATTACCGACAAAAGACCTTCCTTGGTCTCAACTTCTTATTCCACCCAACAGTCAAAATGAAATTAAACCTCCAAAAGAAGGTTCATGGGTTCTAGGGTTCTTTAAAGACGGGAAAAGGTGTCAGGAACCGATGATAATATCCTTAATTCCTGGGATCCCAACTGTCTCGCCTGAAGAAAATATGACAGAAGGTTTTTATGACAAAGGAACTGATAAAAAAGAAAGACCATTTCCTCCAGAAAGTTTAACTTACACAACTGACGGAAAGAAGCTTCAGATAAAAGAAGGCAGTTCTGACCACTATCCCCCTAAAAAAGAAGGATACTTAAAACAAGTTTTAGATGAGCCTGATACACCAAGAGTTTCAAGAAATGATCAAGATAAGAAATATTTGAATGAGAAGACAAATCTACCAAAAGACACTCATATTGATAAAGTCAAAGAATGGAGAATTGGTGGAGATAATTATGAAACAAAAGGTATAGAGAAAGCACTTTCTCAAAAAACTGTTGGAGAAAATTCAGCATACTCCAAGAATTCTAATATTGACAGAAAATCTGAAAACACTATAGAAGAAACTGATGATGGTAAAGTTTGGAGAGAGAAAGAAACCGATTATAAGTCCTCATATCCTTACAATAAAACTGAACAAACTGAATCAGGTCATGTATTTGAAGTGGATGATACTCCAAATGCTGAAAGAATACATCAACAACACAGGTCAGGAACTTTTCAAGAGATACATCCAGATGGTTCAAAAGTTGAAAAGATTATGGCAGACAATTTCCATATCACCCAGCAGAATGAATATAAACTAAATCTGGGGAATTATGAGGTCACCATAAAGAAAAACAAAGGTGAGCGTGTTGAAGGTGATATATTTGTTCATATCAACGGAGAAAGGTCTTTAAAGATTGATTCCAATTCTCATGTAGAGATTCTAGGGAATGATACCTACACCACAAAAGGTAATAGAGAGCAGACTACAGTTGAAAATAAAAGCGAAACTGTTGGGAAAAATAGAACTGAAGTTGTTGGAGGTAATCATTCTGAGAATATTTCTGGCACTAGATCTGAATCTGTTGGAGGAACTCACAGCGAATCTTCTGGTGGAACACACAGTTCTTCAAGCGGTGGAACTATGAGTTTGTCTGCTCCAACTATAAATTTAAACTAACCACCTGCAAAAACATTACCACTACCGTTAGCTGCAGCAGAACCACAAGAAACTGGGTCAGATATTCTTCCAAGTTGTCTACTATTAGAATTCACAGAAGAACTTCCTGCAGCCAAACTTCCACCATGACAAGGAATTCCGCAACAATGTACATTCCAACTATCGCCTTGTCTATGAACTGGTATTGAGTTGCAAAAGACATTTGGGCTTCCTTGTGCGTTAGGTCTGGGTGCAAAACAACCATGACCTGTACAAATATCACCTTTTCTATGGACTGCTGGCATATCTATCCTTTAAAAAACTAAATTGAAGTATGGTTCATTCACTGTTGCAGAAAAAACATTAGTCACTAGAAACATTAACCCTTCTGATTTAACAATGTCATTAGTATTTATATCACCCAAAACATTTTTTAAATATAAAGTTATATTTTCATTTTCTTGGTTTAGATTTTGTAGGTATCCCGAAGAATATGTGTCAGAACTGAAATCATCGGATTCAAAATAAGTCCCTTTCTCAACCACTCTCCCCACAACCTCATTTTCATTATTTCTAACTTCTTTTGTGATATTTAACAAACTCCCATTAATGCTTTTTAAATTAACACCTATAACTTTGGTGACTTTTAAATTTTTTGGAACTCCATTTTCAAATTTACCTAAATGTTGTAAATAAGAAATTCCATCATAAAACTTAATACCATTAAAAGTGAAGTATTCGACATCACCTCTCAATATCTGCTCATCCAAATATTTGGTTATGAATAGATTTCTTATAGATGAGTAATTTCTTCTGACCGTCAGTTTAAAAGTTCTTGAAACGACCATTTCTTCAAAATCTTCATTTCCTGGTGTTGAAGGGTCTTTATCGTAAAAAGTTATATTAACTGCAACATCAATCTCGTGAGAGCTTCCTTGATCTTGTATTTGATGAAAATTCCCACCAGCAGTTATCAAACTGTGACCAGATTTATAATAACCGTCTTCTGTGTCATACTTATCGAAGGTGAAATTGTCAGGAAGTTTAAATTTATCAACATATTCAGATAAAAAATTCAACCCTTCAATTCTTGGATCATCATCGTTTGATTTTGTATAAGTTTCTAATAAGATATTAACTGTTCCACCAACCCCATCAATAGTTTCAAACTTATCTATATTTGTAATATTAACTTCTGAAGATTTAAGTTCTATTCCAGAAAATATAACTTCAGTCTTAACTGTAGAAAAATCAGGCTTGAAAGAATCTTCAGTTGAATTATTTGAACTTTCATCATTTTCACTCTCACTTCCGCTTCCACTGCTTGTAGATTGCTGTGGTGAATTATACTTTAGATTTATCTCAGATTTAAAGTTTAAAGATTCAAGGGCGACTTCTTCAGCATTCTCAAAATTATATTTTGTAAGGTTGTCAGCTTTATTCTTAAGAATGTAAACTTTATCGCCTTTATCGCTTTCTTCTTTAAAGTCACCACTCCACTCCCAAGTAGTGTTTACAGAACTTTGTTCAGTTGTCATTCTCTTCTTCTATTGTTGGGGATAGATTGTCATTAAATCTCACAGAAAAGGGTTCACCAGTTCTTGGATTTTTTGATGTGTGATTACTTGTGAGATATAATTCCTCAGAAGTTTTCATACTCAAATCACCCATGATCAGTATTCTCAAATCCCTATCATACGTCAATGTATCTCTTGTTTCAGAAATAGTGTCTTCATCAAAATCAAGTTTGGATAGAAAACTGACCAATCTTTCAAGTCTGTCCTCTGGAATTTCGGATAGTATTTCTAATATCTTGAGATACTTATCTGCTCTTGTTTCTTCTTTTGCGGTTTCTATAGATTTCATCCGCAAGCTCCTAATAATATTTCACCAGTCAACATTAGAAAAAATGGAGACATCAACATTGCAATGGCAATATAAATAATAAAAAACCATCTAAAAAATATTTCAAGATGGTTTGCAACATAATTAAAGCTTCTTTTAAATTTTTCATTCATAATTTAATTCTCCCTTATTTGAACAACCAGAACACCTTCTGGTAAAATTATTCTATGAACTTGCCTTTTAGGGATTTCAATAATATCACCTTTCTTAATTTCAAAAGGTATCTGATTGTCAAATTGAAAAAAACATTCACTATTAGTATACACCACTTTAACTAATCTGTCAAGCAGGTCTTCATGCCATATAAACAAAGTTTCATCTTTTTTTGTATTGAAAAATGTTCTTACAAAATTTCTTTCATCAATATAATCATCAATATATGGTTTTACCAAAAGAAATTCCCTCCACCTTTTAAACCTAATGCTTTTGCATATCTTGGTAGTCTACAAGCCCAGTATCCAGGCTTTGTCTTGTCTGTTTTTTGTTCACATTTATGTCTTGCCACGAAGCTCTTTCTTGCTTCAGGGTCATTTATCTTTGCTGATAAACCTGTTGAATCTCCGAATTGAACTTTGATGATATTTCCTTTGTCATTTTTTACATAAACATAATATTTTTTTGAACCACCTCTTTTAGGTTTGTTCAATTCAACATCTTTTTCTTCTTCAACTAAAGGAAAATCTAAAGGTATTTCTTCACCTTCATACATGGCAAATTTACCTAAATCACCTTGTAAAATTTCTTTATCAAAATATGAAAGTTCATTCAGTTCACCATTGAACATCATCCTTCTTGCTTCAATAAAAAAATTGAAATATTCTTTTGATCCCATTCTAAAAATATTCTCTGTAAATGGGACATCGTTTTCAAGATGAAATTCAATTGCCTCTTTGACATGATTTCTATCTATGAAACTTTTTATGGAATATTTCATTTTTTGAAGATTCCTTTTAATAAACTCAAAAAAGGTTTTACATCTTCTTTACCTTCTTTGTATTTGTCTTCTAGTTTTGCAGCAAAAGATGCATCAATTAAAGACCAAGCCAAAAGAATGGTTAGTCCCCACATTGCAATGTACCCAAAATATTTTACTGCCATGGATAATAAAAATATACCGACAATCCATATTGCCATTTGTCTTTGTAATTTACTCATTTTAACACCTCATAGTCT